>Ga0247727_10003016_pt1 | contig 37832 bp, 38 predicted proteins | sample WisWelCaveWW1625_FD_202498 | JGI IMG/M metagenome (GOLD analysis project Ga0247727, IMG submission 202498) | Biofilm microbial communities from Wishing Well Cave, Virginia, United States - WW16-25 | ecosystem: Environmental > Aquatic > Deep subsurface > Groundwater > Cave microbial mat | place...
GCTCGTCACGGTGACGGTGAGCGAGACGCTCAAGGGCACCGCGGGCGCAAGCGTGACGGTGGCGCTGCCGGGCGGGATCGACGCGCAGCGCCGCTTCCCGCTGGCCGTCACGTGGCCCGGAGCGCCGACGCTGTCGGCCCAGGAGGACGTCTTGCTGTTCCTCGTGACCGTCAACGAGGTCCCGGACGCGCACATGATCGCGGGCTTCTCGCAAGGGAAGTTCTCGATCGTCGAGGAGAACGGTGTCACGAGTGTCTCGCGCGACCTGTCGCGGGTCGACCTCGTGGGGCCCCGCGGGACCGCGCGCGGCACCCGCTCCTCCGCCCCGCTGGCGCGCTTCAAGGACGAGATTCGCTCGTACCTGCGGGACCGAAACTGAGGGAGGCGGCCATGAAGACACCTCTGCGCACGCGTTTCGCACTGCTGCTGGCCATCCTCTCGCTCACGCTCTCTAGCCCCGGCTTCGCCGGCGGACCGCTCGAGACCATCGACATCACCGGCCTCGAGCCCGTGCCGGGGCTCCCCGGCTTCATCGTGGCGCGAGTGATCGGGATCCGCTGGGACGAGCGGGCGATCCCGGTCCCCTACCGCGTCAACAGCACGCTCGCCCCGGTCCCGAACGCCCTCGGGCCGGCCTTCCTGTCGCTCGCCGACGCGACGGTGACCTTCCAGGAGTCCTTCGAGCGCTGGAACCGCATCCGGACCTCGTTCATCGAGATGAACGTGGTGGGTACCGTCGCCAACCCCGGCCGGATCGGCTTCGATCAGGTCAACGAGCTGTCGTTCCGGACCGCGAGCGGGTTCGGCGCGATCGCTTCGTCGCCGTCGACCACGTTCATCATCGACGTGGAGCTGCTGGACGGCGACGACATCGACGGGGACGGGGACGGGGACGTGAGTGCCGCGATCCTGCGGGCAAGCGACTTCGACGGGGACGGCGACACCGAGTTCCCCGCCGGTTCTTACAAAGCCGGGACGATCCTCGACAACGACGTCCAGTTCAACACCAAGGCGTCGAACGGCTTCCGCTTCACGGTGGAGGAGGCGCAAGCGGACACCGTGACGCGGTCGGTCGACCTGATGGGCGTCGCGATGCACGAGTTCGGCCACTCGTTCGGCCTGTCGCACGTCCTCAACAACCAGAAGAGCGATCGCGACGGGACGGGCGCCACCATGTTCCCATTCATCGACACCGGCGACCCGGCCTCGGAGCTGGCGCTACGCACGCTCGACTCGGACGAAATGGCCTGGGCGTCCTATTTCTATCCCGAGGGGACGGCGAAGAAGGGGCCGGCGGCGCTGCAGCGGGGCGACGTGCCGTTCAAGCACCGCTACGGCGTCATCAGCGGCGAGGCGCGCCATGGCGTCCTCGATCAGCCGCTCGCCGGAGCCAGCCTTCACGCCGTGGTCGACGACGATGACGACGATGACCGTCATCGGGGCCAACACGACGCTGACGACGAAGGCCACCAGAAGGTGGTGGCGAGCGGCTTCAGCGGCACCACGCGGCTCGCGGCCAGTCTCGCGACCGGCGGTCTCTTCCTGGTGAGCCCGGCATTCAACATCGTCGACGGGCGCTACTCGATCCCCGTGCCCGCGGGCGACTACCGCGTGGGCATCGAGCCCGTGGACGGCCAACCGGTGTCCGCGGGCTCGATCAGCTTTACAGCGCAGATCGGCGCCATCTTCGGCCAGCAAGCCTTCAACGAGGAGTTCTACGGCTCGCGCGAGGGCGACGTCGAGCGCCGGCCGGGCTTCGGCCGGCGCGTGCACGTCCGTGCGGGCCACACCCGCGGCGGGATCGACATCGTTACCAACCGAACCGTGAACATCAACAACTTCGGCACCCGCGACTTCGTCGGCTTCACGGGGGCGACACCGGGCCAGTACTACGCGGTTCGCGTTCCGGCCGTGCAGTTTTCCGCCGCCAATCCCCCGGGCGGGCTCGTGCACGGGGCGCTCTTCGACACCTTCGTGCTGGACGCCTCCGTGGTGCCGCGCTTCGCGGAAGCCACCTTCACGACGGGCGAGCTGGCGCCGGACGGCACGGCCACGCTCGACCTCGACGACCCGCTCGCCTCGGAATGGCGGTTCGTCGGGCAGGACAACGACTTCGCACCCTGGTTCTTCGAGAACCCGGGCGAGCTCGGGCGCCGAATCCAGAGGCGGATCGACCGCGGCAAGATCACCGATCTGTTCCTGGTGCTGCGCCTGCCGCAGACCACGCCGTTCCCGGGCGTGAGCGCGATCCCGCCCCTCATCGGTCTCGACGGGAGACCCGGCCTCACGCCGCCCAACGACGTGCCGATCTTCGGCCTGTCCTATCTCTCCGCGGACGGCGCGAGCTTCACACGCGTCACGACCTTCAACTTCCGCTTCTCGCTCGTGCTCTCGGAGCCTCCGACACCCTGATCCCGCACCACCTCGCCGGGGCGGGCTTACCGCCCCGGCGGACGACGGCTCGGCTCGGCGCTCCCGCCGAGGGCGGATGCTATCGTTACCGGGCCCCATGAGCCTGAAACGTCGGACGCCGGCCGGCATCCTGTCCTCTGGCGCGTGCTAGGCTTGGCGGGCCTCGCGCGGGGCGGGCGGGAACCGGGCCAATGGTCGACATCCAGCTGCGAGAGCGGAAGGTCAAGGTCAAGCTCGTCTACTACGGTCCCGCCGTCGGCGGAAAGACCACCAACCTCAAGGTGCTCCACGAACAGGCCCTCGGAGCGCGTCGTGGGCAGTTCGTGTCGGTCAACTCTACCCAGGACCGAACGATCCTCTGCGACCTGCTGCCGCTGCGGTCCGGTGGGTTTCGCGGCTACGACCTGAAGCTCCAGCTCGTCGCAGTCCCCGGGCAGGCCATGTACTCGGTCACCCGCCGCATCGTCGTCAAGGGGGCGGACGGTGTCGTGTTCGTGGCCAACTCCGCTTCGGACCGCTGGCAAGAGAACCTGAAGAGCCTGCAGGAGATGGTCAGCAACCTCGTGACCCACCGGCTGGATCCGACGCGCATTCCGCTCGTCTTCCAGTACAACAAGCGGGACCTGCCCGACGTCGTGCCGATCGAAGCCCTCTCGAGGGCGCTCAACGGGCGGCGCGTTCCCGAGTTCGCGGCGGTGGCGGCCCGCGGCGAGGGCGTGCTCGAGACGTTCAGGACGATCCTCGCGCACGCGATGATGGAGACCTGCCGCCAGTACCCGGCGTTGCAGCTCCCCCCGGGCCAGACGGTCGAGACCTGGACCGCGGAGTCGATCCGCGCCATGTTCGGCCGCGAGCGCCTGGACGCTCCCGCGGAAGAGAAGGTCCTCGAGCTCGGCGAGAGCGACCTCGAGGAGGACACGCTGACCGCGCCCTTCGGAGCCGCTCTGCCCCTGACGCTGCAGATCCCTACGCCGGGCGAGCTCGCCCCCCCGGGGGCGGCCGTGGTCGAGGGCGGCGCGGCGGAGTCGTTGGCCGAGTCCTACGCGCAGGCCTCGGCCGAGCTGGGACTCGTGGTCGACGATCTCCGCGAGGAGCGCGACCGCGCCCGGCTCCGGCTCGACGAGGTCCGCCGCGCGCTCGAGCTGGCCACTGCGCCCGGGGACACCGACATCCAGGAGCGTGTCCGCCGGATCCTCAGGGTCTTCGTGAAGGCGGCTGGAGCCGACGGGGCCACGCTCTGGCTATCTTCAGGGGAGTCCGGCCAGGTGCTGGCGCTGCCGCCCCTCGTCGCCGACCCTCTGTCGCGAACGATGTGGGGCGCGACGCGCCTCCAGGAGCTGCGGGAGATCGCCGAACCGATCCTGGATGAGGCCCAGGCCAGTCCCTCGCTCGCCGAGGCGCTCCGCCAGGGCCAGCCCTCGTTCGAGGCGGTCGCGGCCGTGTCCCTGCGATCGGCGGAGCGTCTGCTCGGCCTCGCGCTGCTCTACTTTGGCCCCCACGCTGCGCTGCCGGCGCCGGAGGCCCTGGTGCACCTCGGGTTTCTCGCGCGCGTGCTCACGGGACCGCTCGAAGCCTTCGCCGCCCGCGAGGCGAGCTCCAGCGCCGACCGCCTGCGCATCCTGTCGCGACCGTCGGCGGCGGCGGTGGCCTCGCTGCTCGCCCGGCTACCCCCGGAGTCGGCGCGCCGCCAGCGCCTCGGGCTGTCCGAGGTGATCGCACCCCTCGAGGCGCCCGGCGTCTCGCTCGAGGCCGAACGCGGGGCCTCGGTCTTCGGCGATGCTCCCCTGCTCCGCTTCGCGCTCGCCACTCTCGTCCGGCAGTGCGAGGCCGCCGCCCTCGAGCACGGTCGCATTCCCGAGGTGAGCATCCGCGTGGACGACGTCCCGAGCGGCGTGCAGATCCAGATCGCTGAGGGCGGGAAGGCCTCGGTGCTGACCGTCCCCGAGGCGGGACCGGACCTGGCCGACGCGGAGCTCAGCGTCGTTCACGCGATCGTGGCGCTCCACGGCGGGGTGTTGGTGGCCGGCCGCGACGCGAATCAGTCCCCGCATTTCTCCGTGCGGCTGGTCACGGCGTGAGGGAGCGATTGTGATCTTGGGCCCACAGGCCAGGCGGGCGGGTTGCTCCACCATTCGCCTTCCTGTCAGCAGACCGCTCCTTCCAGGAGCTGGATCGTTTTCTCATCGGCGTCGATCTCGACCTCGACGCCGATGGGCAGCGTGAGCTGCCTCTCGATGTGGCCGATGAGGGCCCCGCTCCAGGCGGGGATGCCGAGGGGTGCGATCTGGTCCCGGAGGACTTGATCGAGGGTCAGAGACGCGTCGGCCTGGGGCGCCGCACAGCGTGTGCACTGGCCGAAGACCAACCCCCGGACCCGACGAAGCACTCCCGCGAGCTCGAGCTGAGTGAGCATGCGCGACACCTCGGACAGCGGCTCGCGGACCTCTTCGAGGAAGAGGATGAGATCGGGGCCGGCGTCGAGATAGGGCGAGCCCACGATCGAGGAGAGCACGGTCAGGTTGCCCCCGAGCAGCCGGCCCCGCGCGCGGCCGGGAACGATCGTCCGCCCTGCGCCGTCCGCACCCGCTTCGGTCCCAATCGCAAGGGGCTCGCCGATCTTCACGGCTTCGCACTGGAAGAGGACGCGCTTCATCTGCTCGACGGTGAACGGAACCCAGGCGGAGATGCCCATGGGACCGTGGAAGGTGACGAGGCCGGCGCGGGCGTGGATCCCCAACAGCAGCGCGCCCACGTCGCTGAAGCCCATCAGCACCTTGGGGTTGCTGCGAATGAGGTCGTAGTCGAGGTGGGGAAGGAGCCGTGCCGAGCCCCAGCCACCCCGGACAGGAAGCAGCGCGTTCACCGCCTCGTCCGCGAACAGGGCGTTCACCTCCCGCGCGCGCTGCTCGTCGCTCACGGAACCGTCCAGGTACGCCCCGCAAGTGACACGCAGGCCGATGCCCCGGAGCGCTTCGCCGACCGTGCCGGCGTCGGCGCGGCTCAGCGGAAGGCTGACCGGGTTGATGAGGCCGACGGTGTCGCCCGGCTTCAGGCGCGGCGGTTTGAGCAGGGGCGGAGTGGCCGCGGCGACGCGTTGGTGAGCGAGCAGCGTGGCCAGGCCCGCTGCGCCAGCGCGAAGGAACGCCCGACGACCACCGACCATGGCCCTGTCCTCAGACCGCGTCAACAGGCGGCCCCGGCAATGGGTGGATGTCGCAAGCGGCATGCCAGTTGAAGGGCAGTGCCGCGTCGGCCCGTTGACACGGTTCGCGTTCGATCGTGAACCACGCGAACTGCCGTGGACGCTTGGAAGCTGGCCGCTTCCATGCCGCGTAGCGACATCCGTCCGCTCCTGAGCCCTTCCTTGGGGCGGCGGCGCCGCCGGCATGGTCGTGTCGGGCTCGGGCGGAAGCCCCTACGTCGCGGCGACGGCCGGCGGCGGCGATGCCACGGCGGCGAACGCGAGCTTGGCGTCGAACTCGTGTGCAGCAGCCACAGGTTGACCGCGACCTGGAGCGTGACCGAGGCGACCGACAAGTATCACACGTGCCGCATCTCGAAGCCCGGCCGGTGCGAGAGCGCGTAGGCCCGCAGGGCGAAGAACAGCAGCCGGAGCGCCGAGCTCGCGAGCGCGGGCAGCGTGTGGCCCATGCCCTGGAACATGCTGGAGGTCACGAGCACCAGCCCCGACGCGATGAAATTCCAGCTCACGATGCGGAGGTACTCGGAGCCGAACGCGACCACGGCCGGGTCGGATTTGCCATGCTCCCGCCTGTGCACGCGGCCGAGCCGCCGAAGGTCGTGCCGCTGCTCACGTAGCAGCTCGCCGATCTCAACGGCAAAGAAGCCCTCATGCTGACCGTCGAATACGCTCCCGGCCAGTCATCCCCCATGCACCGGCACAACGCCCACACGTTCGTATACGTGCTCGAGGGCGCCGGCCAGACCTTCTACGAATCACCCGATGACATCCACGCCGTGTCGGCCAACGCGAGCAAGACCGCGCCGGCGAAGTTCGTCGTCTTCATGGTCAAGGAGAAGGGAGCGCCGGTCTCGGTGCCGGTCTCGTAAGTCGGCTTGCCGGTCGCCTCAGCGGGCCGCCGGCGCAAGCCGCGCGTCCCGCTTGCCTGCCCATTGCACGAACATCAGGCATTCATCGCTCAGGCAAGCGTCCGCATGTACCTCCTCGCCCGGCTGGAACCAGTAGCTGCCGGGCGCGAGCGGCTTCACCTCCGCCTGCGACTGTCCTTCGCCCCAATGCTTCATCGTTCCTTCGAGCACGACCAGATGGTAGTCCGAAGAGTGAACATGCGGGGTCCCGTCGGTTCTCGCGAACCTGAGCAGCATCGACGACGGACCCGTCGCCGCATCGCCCCACAGCACGGCGAGCTGCGGTCCATCCGGTCGCGACGGATTCACCGGCATGAACTGCGCCTGCTCGATCGGCACAACCGCCATTTTCTTCACCGGCGCGGCCAGGATCCCGGCGGCAAAACCGGTGGCGACACAGACAGCTCCGAGAGCCAGTACTCTGTTCTGCTTCGACGTCGCAACGATGCTCATCGCGATCCTCCTTTCACGGATGACTCACTCGCTTGCCAATGCTACGCTCGGACCAACGAGACCCAGGACCACGAGCGCCAGCCCGTACAGTCGCTTGGACACCACGCCGACACTTCCCGGCCCCTCGGGCTACGGACGTGATTGTGCGGGCGCCCAGCGAGAGGGTGGAGATCCAGTTCTGCGCCGCCGGATACGACCAATTGGCGGTGATGCCGGCGGTCAGGCGGGCAGGAACGTGAACGCGAGCACGCCGAGCACGAACCAGAGCAGCGAGAACACCAGGTTGTAGCCGATGAAGCTGCGGAAATCGACGCGGGCGATGCCCGCCGCGACCACGATCCAGATCGGGGACAGCGGGCTGCCGGCCTGGTCGCCGGCGCCGAAGGCCAGCAGGCCGCGTTGGGCGCTGACGCCCACGGCTTCCGCCGCGCGCGTCACGACGAAGCCCTGGATCACCCAGTGCCCGCCGCTCGTCGGAACGAAGAGCGACACGATCGCCGCTTCGAGCGCGATGATCAGCGGGAACGTCAGTCGCGTGGACATCGAGGCGAACAGCGACGCGAAGCTCTCGCCCACCGTCGTGTACTGGATCAGCCCCCCGACTCCTGCGTAGACGTGGAACAGCACGAGCACCGGCCAGACTGAAGCGACGGCCGCCTGCAGGGCCTTCGTGAAACTCCGGACGTTGCCGTGAAACACCAGGCACAACAAGAGCAGGATGGTGTTGTGGGCGTTGAGCTCGAGGCCGCCTCCCTTGATGCCGAAGTGGTAGACCAGCCATCCCAGCAGCGCGAGACCGAGAACGGCCACCGGCAACGGGTGGGCTTCGAGTCGAGCCGAAAAGTCTGAGGCGCTCTCGGGCCCGGACTTCGCGTCCGCCGCGGCGGCATGGCGCAGGTCGGCCATCGCGCTCGCCTCGGGGAACTCGCTGATCGCGCGCGGCGCGCGCGGCGCGAGCGCCCGCGCGACCACGATCAGCGCCAGCACGAACGCTGCGACGAAAGCGATCGAGGCGGGTGCGAACAGCGTCGTCGCGAGCGGCATCCGGCCGGTCGTGCTCTCCAGGAAGTGGCCGGGCGTGTTCATCAGCAAGGGGGCGCTCGCTGAGAGCCCGAACTGCCAAACGGAGCCGGCTGCGGAGCTGAGGCTCAGCAGGAACGGGTAGTCGACCCGCAAGCCCCGGCGCTCCGCCTCGCGCGCGATGTAGGCCGCCGACAGCGGTCCGAGCGCGAGGCCGAGGCCCCAATACAGGTACGAAAGACAAGCCGTGAGCAGGATCGTGAGCGCGATCGCCTGGTCGGTGGTGCGCGGCAGCCCCGAGAGCCAGATCGCGAGCTTCCGGAACAGCGGCGCCGCGCCCAAGCTGGAGCTCAGCACCAAGAGCAGCGAGACCTGCATCGCGAACGGCAGCAGCATCCAGAGGCCGCGGTAATAGGCGTCCATTGTGGCGAGCAGCGAGTCCCCCAGGGCGAGGGCGGCGGCTAACACGAGCGCGAGCATCGCCACCGAGGTGGACAGCGCGTCCGGGATCAGGCGGCCGGTGAGAGTCGCGAGCCGCGTGAGACGGTCGATTCTCGCGGGCGAAGTTGTCACCGCCAGATGCTAAGCCTCCGTCACCGGGGATTGAACCCGGCCCGCCGCGATGTAGGTGACAACTGCCGCCAGCCGCTGCTGCTCGGCCTCCACCACCGCGACGACCTCCGGCCACGTCAATGCGACCGGGTCGGTGAGCGGGAACCGGTCGTCACCTTCCACCACGAACGGCTCGGGCGGACTACCGGAGAGCCGTGCTCGGACGGAACGCGCGCAGTAGGCGTGCTGGAGCGCGATCTCGGCAACACTGTGGCGCTCCGGCGAGGGACGCCAGAGAGCGAGCTCGGGCGAGACGTCGGCAAGCGCGGTTTTCAGATCGGAACCATGCCACGCCCCAGGGCCGTACCCCTCACCAGCACCCGCGCGTCCAGTCCACATGGAATCGTCACCTTCGTTTCAGTCGCTGCGCTCATCGTGACCTCCAGTCCTTCATCGCACGGCGTAAACGTCGTAGGCCGCCAGGTTCGTGGCCGCGCGGTACTCACCCACACCCAGACAGTGCAACCGGTTCAGCCACTGGTACTCGGGGTGGGTCGTGGCGAACCGGGGCGAGATTCGAAGCCGCACCGTGGCGGGAAGGTCGCCCCGGAGAAACCGGTCGTAGCCGTCCGCTCCGAGATCGGCGACGCCCGAATACGTGACGAGGATCAGGGCGCCGTCGTGGGTTTCGAATGTCGTGCGGACGTCGAGCAGGGCCACGCCGTCCCTGCGGATGGTCATCCAGTCGCCGCCGACCGGCCGCAGCCTTCCTCGGATGGACGGCCCGCCGATCTCGCCGCCCGTGGAATAGAAGTTCACCCGGATGCCGTCCGCCATCGGGCCGATGACTTCGGGCGGGCTCGCCAAGGTGCCGGCGTACGAAAGGACGTGTTCCAGCTCGTAGTCGATCAATGGTTCCTCCGCTGCCGCTCAGCTTGTGTCTCGCTGGCCGGCGTCAGGCTTGCGTGCTACAGATGTTGTAGCGGGGCTGCGGGAGCGAACTCTTGGCGAAAATTGCGGTGGAACTGAAACGGGTGTTGGCCCAAGCGCCGGGCGACTCTTGGGGGCATACTCGGGCGCGTGTGCTGGCCCGCGGCGACGGCTGGACCGTGGAGGATGTGATCTGCACCCGCGGCCCGCGCGATCGCCCCTTCGAAGAGCAGCACACGCCCGCCGCGATTGCACTGGTCACGGCCGGCAGCTTTCAGTACCGCTCCGCGGCCGGTCGCGCCGTGATGACACCCGGTTCGCTGATGCTCGGCAACCCCGGCCAGCGTTTCGAGTGTGAGCATGACCACGGCGTGGGAGACCGCTGCCTGGCGTTTCGATACGCCCCCGCCTATTTCGAGCGGATCGCGGCCGATGCCGGGGTCCGCGGCGCCACCCCGGGTTTCGGCGTGCTCCGGCTGCCGCCCCTGCGATCACTGTCGCCGCTCGTCGCGCGGGCCTGTGCGGCCTTGGCGGGATCAGTCGAAGTAGCCTGGGAAGAGCTGGGCGTCCAGTTGGCGGTCCAGGCGGTGCAGCTCACGCGCGGCCTGGCGTCCCACCGGAGCGATGCTCCCTCCGCGGCCATCGCGCGAGTCACTCGAACCATTCGTTTGATCGAACAGAATCCCGATGCCGGGCTGACGCTCGGCGCCCTCTCGCGAGAGGCCGGTCTGAGCCCGTACCACTTCCTCCGCACGTTCGAGCGTCTGACCGGGGTGACGCCCCACCAGTTCGTGCTTCGTGCGCGCCTGCGCCAGGCCGCCCTGCGGCTCTGCGCGGAGCCGACGAAGGTGCTCGACATCGCCCTCGATTGCGGCTTCGGCGACGTGTCTAACTTCAACCGTACGTTCCGCGCCGAGTTCCATGTGAGCCCACGCCTCTACCGTCGGCAGATGGCGCGGAGAGACGGGGAACGATCGACTTCGTTAGCACGCACGCCCGGCTCGTGAAATAGCCGGCGAATAACAGCCGTTGCTCGAGTTCCTCGGAAGCGATCAGCCCAGCTCTTCGGCTGACTTGGCACCCAGGCCGCGCAACCACACGACGAAGTGATCGGTGTGGCTCCGGCGCGCCGTGTCGAGGGGTGTCAGCTTTTCCCAGGGCGGAATCCAGTTCATGTCGGCGCCCCGGGCCAGGAGATACTCCCCGGATCGGCGTTGCCCGCCGTGGCAGGCGAACCAGAAGGCCTTGTTCACGTCGCCCGGCGCAGGGCACGCGGCGTCGGCGAAGTGCTGGTCCACCCGATCCGCTAGCCCCAGGGCGGCGGCCTGCCACAGCGTAGTCCTGGCCCCGCGCTCGACCAGCCGACCCGCTACCCGCCACTGGCCGAACGTCACCGCGTCCGCCAGCGGTGTGCCGCCGCCGATGACGGCGCCAGGAGCCTCTATATCAGCACCGGCGTCGAGGAGTGCGTCGAGTACTTCCACGTCATCGCTGCTGGCGGCCCAGTGAAGCGGAGTCTCCGGGTGAGGACCTGTGAAGCGCGCATTCACGTCCGCGCCCGCGTCGATCAACGCCATCACCGTTGCTGCAGCGTTTGGAAAGTGGCCCGGCCAGTCGGTGGCAACGTGCAGAAGGGTGCGCAACGTACCGTCGACCCGGCACTTCTCGCCCGCGCCAACGATGCTCGCTGTCACCAGACGTGGATGCTCGCCCAACAGCCGCTTCAAGGCTTGGACGTCGCCGCCACGGATCGCCTTCACGACCGAGGCCCCGGGTGGCTCGTCGGCACGGACTATCCACATGTCTGCCCTCCAGAGCTCGCGGCGGGTGTACCCGTCGAGGGTCTAGGGTTTAGCCGCCATGGTTTGTGCTCGCTCTGGAAGCGTTCCCGAGCGAGCGCCGCGCCACGAGCGCGATCGGTAGCCCGACCAGCAGTGCGTGGCCCACGAGGCCGGCCCAGGTGAAGGAGATCGGGCGAGCCGCCGACAGGGGAACCACGATTTCCTTCATGAAGAAGTAGACGGCCACGCCGAAGGCCATGCCGCACGGCACGGCCTGCGCCACTAGCAGCTTTAGCCGCGAGCCGACCGCGATATAGACGGCTGCCGCGGTGGTCGCGATGAAGAAGTGCAGCAGTATGCCGAGCGCCGCCGTCACGAGACCGCCGCGGACGGCGGCTTCCCGCCCCACGAGACCGCTCGCGACGGACCGATAGATGGGACCCGGGCTCACGCGGTACATCCCCATCGCAAGGAGTGTGTCCCCCACGCCCGCCGCCAGGCCCGCGAGCAGTACGGCCGTCCAGATGCGGCGCGTGGTCACGAGCGTTCCTCCTCTAGGCCACCGCCGGTCGGCGCGCGAGCTTCTTCGTGATCCACAGCGCTAGCGATCCCACGCCCCACAGCACGAGTGGGGCGGCCACCATCCCGATCGTCAGGTGGGACAGAGCGTGCAGCCACTGGTTCTGTGCCGTCGCAGGACCGCTGTACTCGGGGGCGGCGAAGACGTTCGAGAAGCCGGCGATCGACAGCACGATCCCCGCGACCGCGATCACGTGCAGGATCAGCACCTGGGAGAACGGCAGCGGCAGGATCTGCTTGTAGCTGCCGAAGCCGCGTGTGTACACCGCGACGCCGTAGTAAACGGCGCTCGCCCACAGCACCACGTTCATCGACAACCACTTGACGCTGGCGTCGGGCTGGCCCGCGAGCGACAACCCCAGCTTCGCGCCAGACCGACGGCCGCGGTGAGCACGAGCAGTGGCCAGTGGAAGCCGAGGTATTGCGAAAGGCGCTTGCCGAACATCTCGTTCTCCTTTTCGAGTCCGTGGTTACTGGCGGCGTGCGAGCGCTCGAACGTCGAGCCGCACGCTGGCCGCAGCGTGGATCCGCATCGAATCCGGATCCTGGAGAAACGCCGCGACACCTAGGTTTTCGACGCGAACGCCGCGCTCCAGCTTCAACTCCAGCTCGCGCTCACGGCGCGCGCCGGGGGTGGTGGCGACCGAGAAGGCCTTCTCCAGCCGGCGCACGACAAAATCGTCGTTGAGCGACCGGCCCCGGTTCTCTCCGCGGCCGACTGCCGTCACCAGGCCGCTCTCGAACACGGCGACGAGCAGCTCGAGCTTGCGCGCGCCCGTGGCGCCCGCGACTTCCGCGCTGACCCTGACCCGGAGCGCGGGCCTCCCGCCCTCGGCCTGGCTCACGACGAGCTCGACGCGCGCCGGCGCTTTCCGCTCACGTGCCTGCTGGATCTGGGCCAGCACTCGCTGCTCCTGGCTCCCGTTGAGCTGCGCCTGCCCGTGGACCACGAGCTGCGGCGTGTAGGGGCCGCCCTCCACCTTCAGCGCGCGACAGTAGGCGTCCTGGCGCTCGGACCAGGCCGCCGAGCTGAAGGGATCGGTCCAGCCGATGCGATTCCAGTAGTCGACGTGGAACGCCAGCGGGATGACGAGCGGGCGCGTCGCCTCGTCCTTGCCGAGCCGGCTCAGCACCTGGTCTGCGCGCGGGCAGCTCGAGCAACCCTGGGAGGTGAACAGCTCGAGCACGACGGGCCTAGGCCCGCCGGTTGTCGCGTCGGACGAGGCAGCCTGCGCGATCGCACGCCCCGCCGGCGCGAGGACGATGAGCGCGGCCAGAAACGACCGTAGTGATCGCACGACTACCCTCACCTTTCGGAGTCCAGATGGCTCAGCCAATTCTAGACCCAGGCCGCCCCGCACAGATGGGCGCGCGAAGCAACGGGGCGGCGAGCCTGTCGCTCGCCACCCCTTCTCACGATGGGGCGACCCGGTCATGCCGCCAGCCGAGACATCGAGGCCTAGAAGCTGAAGCGCGCGCCCAGGCGGATCGACCGCGGGTTCTGGTAGGCGTTGTCCTGCAGGAACCGCGGGTCGTTGCGAAGACCCTGCTGCTGGATCAGCTGCTGGAAGTTCGAGCCCTGATACAGGATGGTCGTCTCGGCCACGTCCACGATCGCCCCGCTCTCCAGCTGCGTGGCGAAGTAGTTCGTCGCGGTGTCCTGGTCCAGGAGGTTGATGGCGTTGGCGCTCAGAATTAGCCGCTTGCCGTCGCCGATCTTGATCTCGTGCTGTGCGTACAGGTCGAGCTGATTCAGGAACGGCATGTTCCCGTCGCTGCCACGGCCCAGATACTGGATCGGGTAGTTGCTCGAAGGGTTCCAGGCCGCCTCGCGCGTCCGCGGAATGCCGGAAAGGCCATACCAGGCGAGCGAAACGGTGGTGCCGAACGAGAAATCGTAGCTGCCGAACGCCTTCAACTGGTGCGTGCGATCGGTGCCGAGCGGCCCGTAGACCGGATCGCCGTTCTGGTCGAACGCCATCAGCGGGTAGTCGAAGGCCCGGCCGACGTTCGGGCTCACGCGGCCGTTCTCGTCGGATTGCGACAGGCCCGAGTAGTTGCCCTCGAGCCGGCTCCAGGTGTAGCTCACGCGACCGGACCAGCGGTTGGCCAGCCGCTTGTTGAGCGCGAGCTCCACCGCGTCGTAGTCGCGCTTGGCCTTCGGGTAGACGATCGGCGTGGTGCCGCCGTCCGGGATGAAGGAGGCACGCAGGCCGAAGCCGGGGTTCGCGATCGTGTAGATCTCGTTGCCGTCGGCGTCGAGCACGCCGACGTCCTCGATCGCGCGGTCGAGCTGCTTGTGCACGTAGCGGGCGCTCACGGAGAGCGTCGGGGCGAGCTCGCGCTCGGCGCCGAACACCAGCTCCTGCAGCTTCATCGGATCGAGGTTCGGATCGGTGCCGCCCTCACCGTCGAAGGCCGAGGGGTGGCGGAAGTCGACCGGTCCGGACAGCAGGCGACCGGGGCACGCGGTGGGGCAGCCCGAGACGTCGAGCTGGTCCCAGGCCGGGGTGTCGAGCGTGTACCAGTACTCGAGCCACTTGTCGCCGCCCCACGATCCGCGCGGCATCTCCAGCTTGATGATGTCGTAGAAGATGCCCCACGAGCCGTAGACCTTGGTCTTGCCGTCGCCCGTGGCGTCCCACGCGAAGCCGGCGCGCGGGGCGATCTTGTCGCCGAAGCTGAACTCGATCGGGTGCTCGAGGACATCCTCTCCCGTCGTGTAGGCGGGGATCTTCTCGCTCTCGGTGCGCAGGCCCAGGTTCAGCGTGAGGCGATTGCCGATCGTCCACGCGTCCTGGATGAAGAGCCCGAAGTTGTTCTCGTGGATGTCGCCCTGGGTGATGAAGCCCTGGTCGGGGAGCACGCCGTTGCTGCGCACGCGGTAGTACCCGTAGGTCCCGCGCTGGCCGCCGAACGAGCGGTCCCAGAAAAGGCGGACCAGGTTGCCGGTCTCACCGCTCAGGACCCTGTTGCCGATGCGGTCGTACTGGACGCCGAGCTTGAGCTGGTGCTGGCCGCCACCGCTGAAGAACAACGTGGTGTCGAACTGGGCGTTGAGCCGCTCCTGGACGTCCTCGGTGGCGCTGGTGATGGTCGGCGTGTTCGAGTAGCCGGTGATCTGCTGGTACTGGGCCGGGACGCCTGCCTGCCCGACGTTCGTGGTGATGAACAGGTAGCGCGTGCCGTTGAAGACGCCCTCGTTGTAAAGGTTGCCCTTGTAATAGCCGCCGCGCAAACTCATGAACACCTCGTTCGACGGGGTGTAGTCGAACGTCGCCGAGGCCGCGTAGGTGGGCAGGATGTCGTTGATGGCGTAGTTGGCGGCCGGGTTGCTGGCGCCCGTGGCGTCCTGCGGGGCGCTCTGAGTCTGCAGGCGGCCCTCCTGCTTGCGCTTGCTCGTGTTGAAGGCGAACCGCGAGCGGAGCTTCGGATTCAACTGCGCGGTGATGTTGGCGGAAAGGTACTGATCGGTCAGATCCTGCCTCTTGGTGGCGGTGCTGCCGTCGTTGAACTTGGCGGTGCGCTCGAAGGGCCGGAACGACGGGTTGTAGCCCACGAAGAACCAGGCCTTGTCCTTGGCGATCGGGCCACCGAGCGTGAAGCCGGGCTCGTAACGGTCGAAGGGGTCCTTGTCGAACGTCACGTACTCGGCCTCTCGCGAGTTCGTGGGCTTGAGCCGGAGTGTCGGACGCGGGTCGGCGTCGAGGCTGCTGCCCGAGTAGTAGATGCCCACGTCGCCGCGGAACTGGTTCGAGCCGCTCTTCGTGAGCACATTGACCACGGCGCCCGTCGAGCCGCCGTACTCGGCGGCGTAGCCGGAGGACTTGACCTGGACCTCCTCGACGACGTCCGTCACCATCCGCATGCCGGCCGGTCCGCTATCGGAAGCCACCTGGCGCGACGCGCCGGTCTGGACGTTGGTGGCCTCGGCGCCGTCGATGATGAAGCGGTTCTCACTGCCCGAGGAGCCGTCGACCGAGAGGCCGCCCAGCTTCATCTGCTCGGGGTTGGCTCCGGGGGCCTGCGCGATCAGCGACGTGAAGTCACGACCCTTCGGCATCTTCGTGATCTCCTCGTCGCGGATCGACGTGGCGCGGGCGCTCTGGGTGATCGCGATGAGCGGCGACTCGCCCGTCACCTGAACCGTCTCGGCCACACCGGCCGGGCTCAGCGTCAGGTTGATGTTGAGCTGCTGGCCGAGGCGCAGGTCGACGCTCGGCACCTTCGCGGGGCCGAAGCCCGAGAGCGTCGCGGTCAGCTCGTAGCGGCCGGGGGCGAGCGAGTGGAACCGGTAGGTGCCGGTGGCGTCGCTCTGGGCCTCCACGGCGATGCCCGCGCTGCTCTTCGCCACGACCGTGGCACCTACGATCGCGCCGCCCTGGGCGTCCTTGATGATTCCTTCGATCGATCCGCGCTGCTCTTGGGTGGCGGCCGGCAGGGCCACCAGCAACGCCGCGGCGACATAGGCCGCGAGTTTAATGAAGCGCATTTCCACCCTCCTTGGACGACTGCGAAGTGATCTTGGGCGCAGTCCCAGGCCCGCGTCGAGATCCAGTTCGCTGGCGGGCGATGAGACCAGTTGGCCGGTTCGGATCGGTCGGAAGGGACCACTTCGGGTGGTACGATCGCCGAGAACCGGATCGGTCTTTGCTATGGGGCCACCCGGTGCGAACATGGGCCAGCGTCCGAGCACCAACCTGCTGATACGGATCGATCCCAGCGACCGGGGAGGCCTGCAACAGCAGATTTACGCCGGCATCCGCCGCGCCATCCTGGACGGCGTGGTGCAGCCGGGCACGCGGCTGCCCTCGTCCCGGGCGCTGGCGGCGGACCTGGGCGTGTCGCGCACCACCAGCTTGCTCGCACTCGAGCAGCTCGTGGCAGAAGGCTACCTCACGCCCCGGCCCGGCTCGGGCACGTTCGTGGCGCACGAGCTGCCCGACGACCTCCCCGGAGCCCGCGGGTCGCGGCCGCCGCGCACGCCGCGGCACCCGCCGCTCTCGAAGCGAGGCGAGGCGCTCGTCGCCGTACGGCCGTCCAGCCGCCGCCTGGCCGGCCCACCGCCTCCGTTTCGCATCGGTATTCCCGCGGTCGACCTGTTTCCGGTGAGGCTCTGGTCGCAGCTGTGGACGCGCCGCATGCGTTCCGCCACACCCTCCCAGCTCGACTACGGCGAGGCCGCCGGCTTCCCCGACCTGCGCCGGGCGATTGCCGAGCACGTGCGGGCGGCGCGCGGGACCGAGTGCGACCCCGATCAGGTGTTCGTGGTCGCCGGCGCCCAGCGCGCGCTGGACCTGCTCTGCCAGCTGCTGCTCGACCCCGGCGACGAGGCGTGGATGGAGGAGCCCGGCTACCCGGGCGCCCGCAGCGCGCTGGTTGCCGCCGGTGCGCGGATCCATCCGGTGCGGGTCGACGTGGACGGCCTCGACGTCGATGCGGGCGCGCGGCGCAGCCATCGGGCCCGACTCGTCTACGTGACGCCGTCGCACCAGTTTCCGCTCGGCATCCCGATGAGCCTGCCGCGGCGGCTCTCGCTCCTCAAATGGGCGAGCGCCGCGGGCGCCTGGGTGATTGAGGACGACTACGACAGCGAGTTCCGCTACGGCGCCCGGCCGATCCCCTGCCTGCACGGCCTCGACGTCGACGGCCGCGTCATCTACGTGGGCAGCTTCGCCAAGACGCTGTTCCCGGCGCTGCGGCTGGGCTTCATCATCGTGCCGAACGATCTGCACGACGGGCTGCTCGCCGTGCGACGCTCCAGCGAGGTGCACCCGCCGCGCCTCGACCAGGCCGTGCTCGCCGACTTCATGCTCGGCGGCCACTACGAGCGGCATCTGCGACGCATGCGGGCCGCCTACCGCGAGCGGCTCGAGGCGCTCGAGCACGCGGCCGAGCGACGCTGCGGCGGCGTGCTGCGGCTGCGCAAGTCACGCACCGGACTGCACACCGTGGCCGACCTCGCGGGCGTCGACGCGTTGCGCGTGTGCGAGGCCGCGGCCGAGCGCGCGGTGGAGGTCATGCCGCTCTCGACCTACTACTTCGGACGCTCGCAGGCCCCGAGCGCTCTCGTGCTGGGTTTCGGCGGGGCTCGCCCCGACTCGATCGACGCCGGCATGGAGCGTCTCGCCGCCGCGATCGAGGCTGCGCGGCGGAGCTGAGCGGGCGCGCCTGCCTGCCGAGCGTGTCGTCGAGTGGTCCCATCGCCTGGCCCGCAACTGGACCTGCCGCCGGCCGAGTTCGCGAGCGAACATCCGGCTCAGGCCTCGCCAACGGGAGGCCGGGGGAGATGGGCGGTTTCATGAGCATCGTGGACTTCGTGCCGATTCTCGCCGAGAGGGCGCTGGCGGAAGCGGCGGGCCGCGCGGGGCAAGCCTCCCGGGACGCCGCTCCCGACCTCAAGGCGCTCGTCGACGCCTACGAAAGGAAGCTGATTCTCGGAGCGCTCGCGGCGACCGGCGGCCACCAGCGCAACGCGGCCGAGCGGCTTCGGGTCCTACCGAGCACGCTCCACGAGAAGATGAAACGGCTGGGGGTTCGGCTCGATCGGGTCCGCAGCCTTCGAGCTCCCGCGGGCAACGGCGTCAGGGCGGCGCTGCTGTGGAGCGGTTGTCTCCCCCGGGGCGGGACCCTGGAAGTACGCGGCCTGAACGGCCAGGTGCGAATCGACGCGAGCGAGGACGATCAGGTCGAGGTGACGGCCACGCACACCGGCTCGCGAGCGGCCCGCTCGGCGATCGAGGTGAAGGTCGTGGAGCATCGCCATGGCCTCTCGGTGTGTGCGGTGTGTCCTGGGGCCGACCGCTACGCGGCGACGGCCGGCACGGGCGTCGTGCCGGGCGCAGTCAACCTCGTCGCGCGCGTACCGCCCGGCGTTCACGTGATCGCGAGCACGATCAACGGCGACGTCGAAGTGGTGGGAGTTTCGGGCAACGTCGAGGCAGGGACCACGAACGGCCAGGTCATCTTCCTTCCCGCCACGGCGTGAGCGTGCGCGATCGCTGACGCACCCGCGAGCGTACGGGGGCAGCGCTTCAGTCAGCGACCCGTGACGGTCGTGCGAAGCCGCGAACAGAACCTCGCGGTGCTGGAGTACCGGCGGCTCGGCGTCTCGGGGGCGGCTCATGCTCCAAGCCAGTATGCGGACGAGACCGGGCCGTTGGTTCCGCGCTGCCGCCCAAGGCTCCTCGCCGGGGCTGCTCTACTTCTCGGAAGAGCTCGAACGGCCCGGTTCCTGGTAGAGGCCGATCACGTTTCCGGCGGGATCGCGGAACCTCGCGGTCACCTCGGGTGCATCCACGCCGATCGCTTGCACGAGCTCGCCTCCGTGGGCCATGACGGCGTCGACGGTCGCGGCCACGCTGTCGACCATGATGTACAGGAGCAGGCCCGGCTCCGACGACGGCGGCCGGCCGACCACCCACCTGCCGCTTACTTCGCCGGTCGTGTCGTCGAAGGCCGTGTGACCGTCGCCGCGTTGCCTGGTCCGCCAACCGAAGACTCTTGCGTAGAAGTCGGCCGAACCATGGATGTCGACAGCGGGGATCTCGATGTAGCACACCTTGCCGTTCGCATGCGTAGGGGGCATCAGGACTCCTTTAGATCGGCGTAGCTCACATCGGGCACTCGCCGGATTCTCGAACCGGGCCCACGGCAGGCGTCCAGAGCCAGTCCGGAGAGACCGGATGCGACCACTTCCGCCACGCGATCCGCTCGCGACCGAACCAGAATTAGTCCTATCCGGCCTCGCGTAACTGGCTCTCGGCGCTGCCTTGGCTGTGGATCGATAATCGCGCTATGCGCCGAGCCTCCCGAGCCGCGATCAGCGTCGTCGTCGTCGTGCTCGCGGCTGTCGACCTGTCGCTCGCCGCCGCGGCGCCGGCACAGGCCTCGCCGCCTGTCCCGGGTCCGGTCCAGAAGCCTGCGGCCCTGACGATTCGCGCGAGCGGGTCGTTCGAAGTGAAGCTGACCCCGCAGGCCCCGGACGACAAGGACGAGGGCTCGACCCTCGGCCGGATGTCGCTCGAAAAGCAGTACCACGGCGATCTCGAAGCGACCGCCAGAGGCGAGATGCTGACCGCGATGACCGGCGTGAAGGGCTCGGGAAGCTACGTGGCGATCGAGCGAGTCAAAGGAGCGCTGCACCGTCGCAGCGGCAGCTTCGTGCTGCAGCACATCGGCACGATGACGCGCGGCGAGCCGCAGCTCAGCATCAGCGTCGTCCCGGACTCCGGCGCCGGCCAGCTCGTGGGGATTGCGGGCCGGATGACGATCACGATCGCGGAGGGCAAGCACTCCTACCAGCTCACCTACACGCTCCCCGAAACGCCCTGAGAATCGGGAGAGTCCGTGACGTTTCGAGCCCCTCGGCGGTTCTATCCTCAGAATGAGACCCGGGAGGCAGGCTTGAACGCCGTCGCCGCGGCCGAGGAGCGGCTCCGCATCGAGGCGGCGCAGCGGGACCCGAGCCACTTTCGCGAGCTGTACGAGGCCCACTTCGAGCGCGTGTACGCCTACGCGATGGCCCGCGTGCGGGCCCGCCACGACGCGGAGGACGTGACGTCCGAGGTCTTCCAGCAGGCGCTCGCCAACTTGCACCGCTTCGAGTGGCGCGGGGTCCCGTTTGCCGCCTGGTTGTTGCGGATCGCCACCAACACGATCGTGGACCGCGCCAAGCGCGCGGCACGCGAGACCGAGCTGCCCGACCCCGAGGCCGAGCCCGACCGGGTCTTTCACCTGGCGGAAGAGCGGGCGCTGCTCTACCGGCGTCAGGGAGCTCCCGGCCGACCAGCAGCGGGTGATCGCGATGCGGTTTGCCGAACAAAAAACGATTCGTGAAATCGCCGCCGGGCTGGGGCGCAGCGAAGGGGCGGTGAAGCAACTGCAGTTCCGAGCCTTGCAGCATCTGCGCGAGCGCATGGGGCGGGTCAATGACTGAGCGAAGCATTGTCGACCGGCTCGACGAGGTCGTCGACACGGCGCTCACGACCGCCGGATCGGCAGGAGTACCGGCCGACGCTGAGCTGGCGTCGCTGTGGCGCCTCGTCGTGGACCTGATCGACCTCCCGAGCGAGGGCTTCCGGACCAGTCTCGGGGCCGATCTTGCGGGGAGAGCGGCGCAGGCGAGACAGGCCTCTCCGGCGGTTGCCTTTGTCCGTCCAGGGTTCCACAGCCTCACCCCGTATCCCCGTTCCGGGGGCGGCCCGGCTGATCGAGTTCATGAGGCAGGCCTTCGGGGCCGAGGAGGTTTTCCGAGCCAACCTCCCCGACGGCTCGATCATGCATGCGGAGGTTCGGATCGGCGACTCGCTGGTCGAGCTGGCGGATGGCGGGGGTCGGTGGCAGCCGCGACCGGCCGCGATCCACCTCTACGTCGGGGATGCGGACGCGACCTACGCGCGGGCGCTCCGGGCCGGCGCCACGTCCCTCATCGCGCCCACCGACATGCCGTACGGCGACCGCGAAGGCGATGTCAAGGACCCCCTCGGCAACCACTGGTACATCGGAACCCATAAGCTCGACGGCCCGATCCGGCCAGGCCTGCGCAGCGTGACACCCGCCCTGCATGCGAAGGGAGCGGACCGGCTGATCGATTTCCTCAAGCAGGCTTTCGGGGCCGAGGAGCTCGAGCGCAACCACGCCCCGACGGCACCATCGCGCACGCCAAGCTCAGGCTGGGGGATTCGATCGTGGAGCTGGGCCTTCCCCCCGATGCCGGCCTCGCTTCACTACTACGTGGAGCACACGGACGCCGTCTACGCGAGCGCGCTGCGCGCGGGCGCTACGTCGCTCGGGGAGCCGTCGAACCGGCCCTACGGCGATCGCGCCGCGGAGGTCGCGGATCCTTTCGGCAACCACTGGTACGTCGCGACGCACGTCGGCCGCCGCGACCCCGGGCGTGACGAAGCGGGAGGGGGGACGTGACGAGAAGCGGAATCGTGAGGCTGGTTGTGTTACTCTCCGGGTCGGCGCTCGCGGGACAAGCGAGGCGGCCGGGCACCCCGCCGAGCGCCCCAGCTCCGGAGGTGAGCCGGACGACCGCGGCGGTCGTCGGTCGCTGGACGGGCGCCATGACCGTCGAAACCCCGCAGCGATCGGAGACGTTCCCCTGGTCCGTGGAGTGTCGCTCGGTCGCTCTCGGCTCCGGGGCGGCCTGCACCATGGAAGGCACGGCTTCCATCGGCCCCCTCGCGGAGAGCTGCCTGCTGGCTTCATGGGCCGCCCGATCACCGAAACGGTGGCGTCGAGGTTTCCGGATGCGAAAACCCTGGCCGCGCGTTCGGTGGTCGTCACGGGCGACGGGACGTCCATGAGCTTTGCGTTCGTCGGCCGGCGTACTGAAGCTGTGCAGCTCGCGGGGCGGTGAGACATGAGCCATCCACTGGACGAACACACCCTTCGAGACCAAGCCAATCCGTCGCGGATGCTCATGAAGACGCTGGGATGGGCGGCGATCGCGCTCTCCGTGGTCATCCTGCTCGTCTTCGCGGCGATTCGTCTCGTGGACATGACTCGGGTTCCGCCGCCAACCGACGCGTTCGGCGCCCGCTACGTTCAGCACCCGTGGGTCATGCTGCTCCACATGGCGCCGGGGTTGCTCTTTCTCACGCTGGCTCCGCTGCAGTTTGTCACGTGGATTCGGCAGCAGCACATCGACTTTCATCGCGGCCTGGGCCGCGTGCTTGCCACCTGCGCCGCGGTCAGCGGGCTGTTCGCCCTGATTGCCGCCTTCCGTCTGCCCGCCTTCGGCGGCGTCATCACCCAGGCGGCCACGGTCTTCTTCGGTGCGATCTTTCTCTTCTCGTTGGCGAAAGCAGTCCGCCACATCCGCAGGAAAGAGACACGTCTCCATCGCGAATGGATGATCCGAGTGTATTCGCTGGCCATGGGTGTCGCCAGCATCCGGGTGACGATCGGGCTCTTCACGGCGTTGTCGGATCTCGGCGTCGAGGATGTGTTCGGCACCGCGTTCTGGCTGGGTTTGGGCACCAACCTGCTGGTGGCGGAGGCCTGGATCAACCACACGCGACGAGAGTAGCGAGGACATGTCCAGTACCGCCGTACCTTATTCGGCCTTCAACCGCGATCTCCTGTCCCGCCTTGTGCGGGCTGGCCTGCTGACCGGCGTCGTCGACGGCCTCTTCTCGAGCGTCTTGAACGTCGTGGCTTATCGGTCAACGGCCTCCCGCGTTTTCCAGGGAGTGGCCGGTGTGCTGTTGGGCAGCGAGGCATTCAACGGTGGTACCCCAACGGTCGCGCTCGGGGTTCTCATGCACTTTTGCGTTGCCTTCGGATGGGCAGCGGTGTTTCTGTTTTTCGTCCAAAGTCGCATCGCTGTACGGACCCTTCATCTGGATGGTGATGTCGCTGGCAGTCATTCCAATTCTCGTGCAGCGTTCGCCCACGATCGGCACCCGCTGGTGGATCCGGCTGTTTGGGCACATCCCGTTCGGCGGCATGCCTATCGTGGCTTCGAGCGGCGGAATATCTCCTCGCGCGGAGGGCTAGTGTTCACTTACCGCGTCCGGGGTCGCGATGCGTTCGGCAGCGTAGAGGGACCGCGCCGTGGAGGTCCGTGAGCTCCGCCCTGACGAGCATCGCAGCACGCGGCCGGTCGGCTACATCGAGGCATGGTACGTGCAACCTGAGCACCGGCGATCTGGAATCGGCCGGCGGCTGGTTGAGGCGGCGGAAGGCTGGGTGCTATCCCGGGGCTGCACGGAGATGGGCTCCGACGCGGATCTGGGAAACGAGATCAGCCACCGAGCTCATCGTGCGCTCTTGTACACGGAGGTGACTCGGCTTGTTCTCTTCAGCAAGAAGCTCGGGCGATGAGGGGGAGGGGTCAGCGGGTTGCGGCGTCGCATCAGGTCGTCCCGCTGGGCCCGCCGGCAGCGATCTTGAGGAAACGCTGAGGAACCGATGTCAGCGATGCGACACTGGAAGGCCAGGTCCGTGGTGGAGGCGGCAGGAACACGGTGGTTCAACTACGCTGCCTGCTTGTGGGCGGTCGTGTTTGCGGCGCCGCATGTCTGGTGGGCGCTTGGCATCTCGACCGGATTCCCGGGTGGTGAGGGCAGCTACCGATTCTTCATGAGCAGCGGGTGGCGTTACGCGTTCGATCTCATCGTCGTGGCCCTGTGCGTTGTGGCCGTCGGCGTGGCGCTGGCCCTCCTGCGACCTCGAGGCTGGGTCCCGCGCGTGGCCGCCTGGATAGCCTGTACGATGCTGACGCTCCGGGGCGTCGGAGGCCTGGTCGTGGACGGGGCCGCGGACCCTGTCTGGTGGCCGATCTTCTTGACCGGCGGGTTGCTGTTCGGAGCCGTCGCCTGCGTTGCCCGGACGCCTGCCCCGTCCAGCCGGGAGGAGTGAGGCCGTTACCGATCGGAGCGCGTCCGTGGCGGTTCGTTAAAACGACTTCGCCGCGCCAGCGACAGCTTCGCGAAGACCGTACGCTCGCGGCGGGTGTAGCGCCGGCGTGACGTGTCGCTCCACTCGCCGGTCTCGTCGAAGCCCACGTAGAGAGCCGTGCCGGGTCGGGGGGTCCACCCGAAGACCAGCTGCTGGAACATCCGCCCGTCGAGCGAGTCGTAGTCGAGCCTGCCGCGCAGCCAGCTGGCGCGCGAGAACGCGTACTGGAGCCTGAGCGACGCGAGCTGCTGATCGAAGACGGGAAGGCCCGTGTCGTGGCGCCTCATGCGCCCGTGCTCGTAGCTTCCCGACACGCGCAGCGCCTGGCTCGGCTGCAGCGCGAGCGTCGCCTGGAACAGGGAGTAGTCCGCCGGGCCCGGGTCGAGCGGCGCTTTGGGATCGAGCAGGGCTCCCGGGCTGACGCGCGGGAAGCGCCCCGCACCGAGATCGTAGTCGAGGGTATCCCAGGTACGGTCGTAGAGCGCGTAGACCGACACGCTGCGTCTGGGCGCCGTTCCGAGCTCGACCGTGAAGCCGGTGTGGCGGGTGCTGCGCTCGGCGTCTCCGGAGAAGGCGCCCGGCTGCGTGGCGGAGCGTGACGGCCCGAACTCCTCCTCGAACACGCGCAGGTAGTCCGTGTAGCCGTAGAGGTTCAGGAAGCTCTGCCGGGGGAAGGCCAGCAGCAGCCGCGGATAGGCGTACGCGTACTGCATGCGTCCGCGCCAGTCGAACTGAACGAGCAGTGTGTTGACGACACTCCACGAGGCGAGCGGGCCGCCCGAGGTGGGCGGCCCGTTGTAGCGGACGACCGTCGACCAGCGGTTGGTGTCCGTGCGTTGGGTGTAGCCGAGATCGGCACGGTAGCCCGGCGAGTAGCCTTCTCCGACGAGTTGCAGGCTCGTGCGGCGGTCGCTGCGCGCCCACTCCGTGTAATAGCCGTAGCCGAGACCGTCGCGCGACCGCGTCGCGAGTCCCTGGAAGCTCCACACCGAGCGCGCGCCCACCGCCAGGCGACCGTCGAGACCGATCACGTCGTTGCCCTCGCCGTCAAAGCGGCGGGCCGTGCCGAGGAAGCCGAGGCTCGACTGGCCGCCGACGTCGCGCCGCAGCCGCAGCACGCTCGCATGGGCTCTCGCCGGCCCCGGCGCGGCGTCGATCGCGACGAGAGCCGTGCCGCTCGTGCGGCCACGCCTGCCGGTGAGCTTGAGCGCCGCGTCGGGGTTCACGATGCTGCGGCTGTGGAAGGCGCTGACGGGCGTCCGCAGCAGATCCGCGCCTTCGAGGAAGAAGGGGCGCTTCTCGGCGAAGAAGAGCGGGAAGCGCTGGTTGGCGGTGCTCTGGGGCTGGTCGGCCTCGAGCTCCGCGAAGTCCGGGTTGAGAGCCACGTTCGCGACCGTGGCGGGGAACAGCGTGAGCCGTGCGCTCCCGCCCAGGCCGAAGTCGGCCGGCCGGCCGCTGGTCCGCGCGACGCTCCCCACCGGAATCCACTCGACGAGCTTCGGATGCTGGATCTCATCGAGCCCCGTCAGCGTGCCGGCCTGCGCGAGGAAGCGCGCGCGCAGCTCGCGGGTGCTCGAAGCCACGCCGATCCGATCGCGGCGCAGGGGCATCCACGAGTCCTCCTCGCTCTCGTGTTTGAGCTGCCGGACCACGTGCAGGCCCCAGCTCCGGCCCGGACCGGCCTCATAGCGGAGCGACTCGAACGGGATCGCGATCTCGACCATGTAGCCGCGCTCACCCACGCAGCCCGCCGACTGCATCAGCAGATCGAAGGAGAAATCGGGCTCGCTGCCCTCGACGAAGACGCCGTCCTGCTGGACGCCGCGCGGGTTGACCATCACCAGGTAGGCGCGGCGCCGGTCGTGGAACGTGTCGAGGTAGACGCTGATGCTGTCGTCGTCGCCGATCACGTCGCGCTTCGCGAGCGTCGCCCGTACGTGGCCGGGGTCGTCGTCGGCCCGTACCCCGACGTACAGCGCCTGGCTCGTGTGCGTGAGTCGGACCTCGGTCGGGTGCGAGGGCGCCGCGTTGTCGCCGGGGTAGGTCTGGTGGAAGCCGTCGAGCCGCGCGGCCGTTACCCAGGCAGCGTCCTCGAGCCGGCAGTCGACGACGGGCGCCTCGACGGCTCTCGGTACGACGACGGTCTCGGGCGCCCCAGGCACCGCCCCCGCGATGGACGCCCAAAGTAGCGCCGGGACGAGGCCGCGGAATCCTGATACCATCTATAGCCTCATGACTGGTTACAAGGTAGCGGTACTCCGGTAACCTGTCAAGTTGAGTTAGATGGTGTCTGGAGGGATGATGCTTCCGACCGGCCTCAGCCAGCGGCCAGCCGCCCAGGCCAAGCAGGTGGCGGGCCGGCTATGCCTGGACTTCGCCAACCTCGCGGGAGGGTGGCTGGGCGTCGCAGACGCTCGCGAGGAGCGCTTGACGCAGTACGCAGACCTGCTGGCCTGGTCCTGGAAGGCCGGCTTGCTGGACGACGCCGAGACGGTCCGCCTCTGGCGCGAGGCCCAGCAGCGCCGACCCCAGGCCGAGGCCGTCTTCGAACGCGCGCGCCGCCTGCGCGACGCGATCCACGCCGTCGCGTGGAACTTCGATCGGCGCCACCCGCAACGTGCCGCCGATCTGGACGTCCTTGCCGGCGAGGCCCGCCTCGCGCGGAACCGCCAGCGCCTCGCGCCCGGCGAAGGCCGGCTGGCGTGGCGGCTCGAGAACGACCGCCAGGCGCTCGACTCGCCGCTCTGGCCCATAGCAGTCTCGGCCGAGGGCTACTTCACGGGCGCGGACCTGACCCGGCTCCACTCGTGTCCGGGCGAGGACTGCGGCTGGCACTTCGAGGACACCACCCGCAACCGGAGCCGTCAGTGGTGCGACATGGGCGACTGCGGGAACGTCGCGAAGCTGCGTCGCTTCCGTTCCCGAGAGCGCGCGCGGCGCAAGCGCGCCCGCCAGTAGCGCTCGCGGAGCCTCATTCGCGTCCGAAACTGGCGAACGCATGGGGGCGTCGAGCGTAGCGTCTGGATGTGGAACGCCGGGGGGTGAGCGAATGGAGAAGGCGAGGGGTGCTGGCTCGAAAGGTCACGGGGCGGAACCGGCCGTCCGGAGTAGCGGTACTCGCTGTCGTAGTCGTCCTCGAAGATCAGCGCACCGGAGCTCCGTGCCCACCCCAGCAACTCCAGGCGCCGCCGCAGGCTCATGGTGATTCCCAGGGGAAACTGATGGGCGGGAGTCACGTACACGAGCCGCAGGCCCCGCATGCCCGAGCTCGGCATGACCATGCCTTCCTGATCGAGCCGCAACGAAGCGACCCTGGCTCCGACCGCTTCGAACAGCATGGTCGCGCCGATGTAGCCGGGATCCTCGATGCCCACTCGGTCCCCGTGATTCAGCAGCAGCCGTGCCACCAGATCGAGCCCCTCCTGAACTCCCGAGACGATTGCGATCTCCTCGGGCACGCATTTCACGCCGCGCGACGAGCTCAGGTAGTCGGCTACCGCTGCCTGTAGCGGTCGGTATCCCATGGGGCTGCAGCTCAGCAGGAGATTCGTCGAGGCACGACGCAGCCGACGGGCCGTGACCTGCGCCCATAAGGTGCTGGGGAACAAGTCCAGCGCCGGGAGGTTGGGCCGGAAGGCCCGGCTCGGGCGGAGCTCGAGAACGGGGAAGGGAGCGACCCGAGCACCGTAATCCGAGAGCCTACGCTGTCGATTCCGGCGCGCGGCCGCGTGTGTGCGCGCCTCGCGTGCGACCTGGAGCAGTTCGTCCGGCAAGGTCTTGGCCACGTACGTGCCCGATCCCACGCTGCCTTCCAGGTAGCCCTCGGACTTGAGTTGGTCGAAGGCGCTCACGATCGTTCCGCGCGAGAGCGCATGTTGGTCGGCGAGGTCGCGTGTGCTGGGAAGCCTTGCCCCGGGGCGGAGCCTGCCTTCCAGGATCTGGGCGCGCAGGCCCGCATGGAGCCGGCGCCAGGCCGGCATGCCCGCATCCCGCAATGGCAGCGCCAAGTCGAACGCCCCTGCGTGTTTCGCCATGAAGTGGTACAGGTGAAATAGCGTAAAGTGGACCTTCGTGATTGGTCAACTCTGGCTCTATCTTCTGGAGGTGTACGAGGCAGTGGCCATCTCCTTCGGCATTCTGCCGGGCCCGGCCGATCCAGAAGGTGAGGATTCATGAAAGCGCGCCTCGACTACGGCAAGGTCGCCGTCGGCATCTACGAAAGCATGGATGCCCTCGACCGCTATGTCGGCGCCTGCAGTCTGGACGAGCACCTGCTGCATCTGGTTCGACTCCGGGCCTCTCAAATCAATGGCTGCGCCTACTGTCTGGACATGCATTGGAAGGACCTGCGAGCACTCGGGGAAGAGGAGCAGCGGCTGTATTCGTTGGACGCCTGGCGCGAGTGCCCGTACTACACCGATCGCGAGCGCGCCGCGCTGGCCTGGACGGAGGCCGTCACCCTGATCAGCGAGGGCCACGTGCCCGATTCCGTTTACGAAGGCGTGCGCCCGCACTTCAACGAGCGGGAGCTCGCGGACTTGACGCTCGCGGTGGCCACGATTAACGCCTGGAACCGCCTGTCGATCGCGGCCCGTCTCGTCCCCGGCGCGTACCGCCCGGCTGCGATCGTGAGCTGAACGGGCCGTGCCCGAAACCGGTCCTCGAGCCGTGGCTTCGATCCGCGGCCCTGCTGGTCGTCCCGGGCGGTCGCGCGCAGGGCAACGATGCGGCCCTCAATCGTCTGGAAGCCACCGTGCGTGTAGCCTAAGCCTCATGATCGACGTGCGACCCACGATTCTCGAGGGGGGCGGCATCCGTCTCGAGCCGCTGACCGACAACCATCACGAAGCGCTCGCGACCGCGGCGGCCGATGGCCGCCTGTGGGAGCTGTGGTTCACCGCGGTGCCCGCTCCCGAGAGTATGCAGGCCTACGTGGCCGATGCGCTGAAGGGGCAGAGGGACGGTCATATGCTCCCCTGGGCCGTGCGCGATCTGGCGAGCGGCGTCGTCATCGGCTCGACTCGCTATCACGACATCGTTCCCGGGATCGACCGTGTGGAAATCGGGCACACGTGGTACGCGCAAAGCCGTCAACGGTCGCACGTCAACACGACCTGCAAGCTGCTCCTGCTCGGCCACGCGTTCGACACGCTCGGGTGCAAGGTGGTGGGCCTGCGGACGGACAGCTTCAACTTCCGTTCGCAGCGGGCCATCGAGGCGCTGGGGGCGAAGAAGGAGGGCGTGATACGGCACTGGGGCGTGCGGCGCGACGGAACCGCACGTGATACGGTGATGTACAGCATTCTCGCCGCGGAATGGCCGGATGTCCGGCGGCTCCTCGAGTTGCGGCTCGCGCGCCACGCAGCGGCCAGTCGGGCATAGCGGCCGTGATCGTGTCGCCTCGACGCGCTCCACGTCAGGAGCGCGCGCTGGTCTCGACTTCGCGTCCGACCGGACGACGGAGTTGTTTCGACAGATCAGCTCGTCCAGCCATTCGGAGTTGGCCGTCTCTCCCGATGAGGAGTGGATCCTCTACTCGGAGGCTCCCGAGTGGCAGTTCGAGCTGATGCTGGTCGAAAACTTCCGACACGGGCTCTGGCGTGGGGTGCGCCCGCTTCGCCCATGAGGGCCTGCGTGGCACGCTACAATCGCTCGGCATGAGGTCGCTCAGGGCGCTCGCGGAAACGGCCTCCGACCTGAGCGTGCCGCTGTCGCTGGTGCTCAAGTCCGACCTCGGCCGCGAAGTGCTGGGGAGCACATCGAAGGTCGCGGGCCTCGTGCTCCAGGGCGGAGGCGCCCTGCACCATGTCTTCGGGTCGCCCCGGTTCTCCGCGGACCTGGACTTCGCGCAACAACCGGACCTCGACGAGGCCGCGCTGGCCGCGGCCCTCTCGCATGCGGCGGCCGAGGCGAGCCGGACGTGGGGCGCCTGTACGCTGGAAGCGGCGGCCTCCAAGGGGCGGTTGCACCGCCAGAAGCTCCGCGTCGCGATCGACGCCGGGACTTCCCATGTGCTCGCCATCGAGAGGTACGAGGTCCCGGTTCACGAGCCCGAGACTCGGCCGACCTTGGGGCGCTCGGAGTCGGTGCGGGTCGAGTCTCCCGCGGAGATCATCGCGGACAAGGTGGTGGCGGCGGTCGACCGCTTCTCCGCGCGGGGAATGATGAAGCTCCGGGACGTCTTCGATGTCGCCTTCCTCCTCGATCTCGGCCGCCCGGGGCGCGACCTCGTCCTCGCGAAGCTTTCGGACTACGGCTTCCCGCGCGACCTGGCGCCGCTCGCGGGGCCGGCTTCGCTACTCGACGAGGTAGCGGCGGAACGGCTCCGGGCGGAGCTGCGGGACGTGCTCCCGCGCCCGTACCTGGAGCGGTACGACCCCCAGCAGGCCGTCCGCAGGGTTCTCGATTTCTACCAGGAGCTTTCGCGATGAGACGGCTTTCCGACGAGCTGTGGAACCGCGGCCAGCCCGTCGGATACGTCTCGTTCCTCACCGCGCTCGTTCATCATGGCGTGATCGTGGAGGGACTGACCTCGGTCCAGGTGGCGAGCCTCGACCGCGCCGGACCGGGCGACGTGGCGGCGACCCCCGTCGAGCACCACCTCCTTCCCCGGGATCTCTGGTTCGGGTATCGGGTGGAGTCTTTCGAGGGGGAAAGCCTCCCGGTGGCGATGCCGGAGAAGGCGCTCGTCGACTGGTGCTGGCTCGCCGAGGAGCAGGGGCTTTACCCTCGTCTCGAGGAGATGGAGTGGAGCTTGCTGGACCGTGACCGGCTCGACCAGCTCGCGGTCGAGACCGGCATCTCCTACCGGCGCTGCCTGCCTCCAGAGGGCGCCTCGCGGCACGACCAGGCGCGCCTGCGCGCGGAGGTCGTCTCCCGCCTGCGGTAGAAGGCTCGAGCGCCATGATCGGTCAACCCGCTTCGCGCCGGCGCCGGGCGCTTCGCGACGTGCTCGCCTACGGTCTTTGTGGCGGCGTTCTGATCGCGGCCTTGAAGCTGGCCGAGTATCGCTTCCTCGTCGTCGAGCGCTCGGTGGAGATCTACGCCGGTCTCATAGCCGCGCTATTCGCGGGGCTCGGAATCTGGCTGGGCCTGACGCTGACGCGGCAGAAGCCTGCGGTGATTGTCAGGGAGGTAAAGGTAGCGGGGCCGTTCGTGCTCGACGAGGTCCATCTGAACGAGCTCGGGATCACACCCCGCGAACTGGAGATTCTCGGCCTGATCGCTACGGGGCTCAGCAACCGTGAGATCGCCGATCGGCTTTACGTGAGCGAGAACACGGTGAAGACCCACTCCAGCCGGCTCTTCGACAAGCTGGGGGCGAAGCGGCGCACCCAGGTCGTCCAGATCGCCAGGGCGTCCCGCCTGATTCCCTGACCCCGACGGGTCCACGGAAAGGATGATTCTGGGACGCAGATCGCAGAATCATTCGAAAGGACGACGACAGCGGGAAAGCCACGCGCTAGGTTCGGGTACGTGAACCGGGGTTCACCCAAGGAGACTGACAGTGCATGAAGAAGACGGTACTGACCTTCGGGATGATCTCCGGCGCGCTGTCCGCCGCGATGATGTTGGCCACGGTTCCCCTGCTCGATTCCATCGGGTTCGAGAAAACGGATGTCATCGGCTACACGACGATCGTGCTGTCGGCGCTGCTCGTGTTCTTCGGCGTCCGCTCGTATCGCGAGAACGCCGGTGCCGGCCGGATCACGTTCGGCCGCGGATTTGCTGTCGGCCTGCTGATCACTCTGATCTCGTGCCTTTGCTCCGTCGTGGCCTTCCAGGTCGTCTACTTCAGGGTGACGCCGCAGTTTGGCGAGAAATTCGCCGCCTGCATGGTCGAGCGCGCCCGCGCCGCCGGCGCCAGCCCCCAGAAGATCGATGAGACGGCGAAGCAGGCGCAGACCCTGAAGCAGCTGTATGACAACCCGTTGACCAACGCGGCGCTCACGTTCGTCCAGCCGTTCCCGATCGGCCTCGTCGCCAGTGCGATCTCGGCGGCGATCCTGCGGAAGCGCTGAGCCGCATCACGCTGGGTCGCGCGTCCCTCCCCGGCCTGAGGGTCCGCCCCATCGGCTAGCGCCCGAGCAGCCGCTCGAATGCTTCGGCGAGGCGGGTCGCGGCCGAAGGGCCGACCGAGTTGATCTCGCCGTACTGGTCTTTCGAACGGCCGTAGGCGAACGGCTTCTTCGCGTCCCACTGCGAGCGTGGGATCACGTAGCCGATCTCGTCGTTCGCCAGGCCGAAGACGAGCTTGTACTCGGAGCGCAGCAGCGTGAAGAGCGCGCGCTCGCCGGGCGCTCCGGGGAAGTCGGCGCCCGGGTCCTGCGGGTCCTGGATCCCTCCCAACACCAGCTCCGGGTAGATCTCGGCCGGCACCAGCAGCACCTCGGCGTCGCCGAGACGCAGGTAGCCGATCTCGGTTCGCAGGTCGTCACCGAAGAGCGTCGTGGCCGGCTTCTCTTTGCTGTAGACGTCGCGGTCGAGCACTCCCAGGAACGTGGCCAACCGGAACAGCCGGTTCTCGAGCGGGACGAAGACGAGGGCGCTCCGGTGCTCGAGCGCGGTCGATACCGAGGGTCGTCCCGCCCTCAGGGCCTCGAGCGCTGCATCCGCGGCTCGCTCGCCCACGGCCCGCGCGAGCTCGAAGCTGTCCTGCGCGAGCTCGCGGCCGTCCGGGCCGGCGAGCTTCAGCCCGAGCGGCGTCATCAGACCGCCGATCGAGCCCACGACGAAGACGCACGTGCCGCCGAGACGCTCCTCGATCCGCGTCCTCAGGAAGTGCGGGAAGTCGGACGTGATCACGGTGTTCGAGCCTCCGAGGGCCTCGGGATGGCTGCTCCAGTTGACGATCGTGCCGAGCGTGGTTCCGTCGTCGGCGATCACCTGCATCGCCACCAGCGTGTGGTCGATCACCCGCGGCAGGCGACCGTCTTCGATGAGCTCTGGCGTGCGCGTCTTCGCGAGCACGAGCCGTGCCGGCTGCAGGCGGGAGAGCGCCTCGGCCGCGACCTCTGCGATCGCCCGCCGGACGCTCTCCAGGTACCGAGGTTCGACGCCCGACGAGAAGCGGCCGCTGCCCCACAGGCCCATGGTGTCCGGGCCTTCGTGATTGTGCGTGCTCGACACGATCAGGACGGCGCCTGGGACCTTCCGCTCGAGCAGCTCGCGGCCCTTCAGGACGTCCTCGTGGAACACGCCGATCAGGTCGACCGAGACGATCGCGAGCTTCTGGCGCCCGTCGCTCACCGCCACGGCTCGCGCCCACAGATCGTCGTGGACGCCTGTGGCCTTGCGGTCGTGACCGAAGCCGGCCATGTAGACGGGCTTCGCACCGATCGCGGGCGTGATTTCGCGCTTGGCGAAGCCGAAGCGCAGCTCGGAAGCGGCTTGCGGCGGATCGCTTGCCGCCAGCAGACCGGCAAAAAGCAGAAGCGTTGTCGTATCGACCTCCGTACGCTCAGCCCGAGCGGCCCAGGCGAGACGCAAGACGTGCCGGAAAGCCAGTATAGGGTCTCGCTGGCAGCGCCCCGAACCACGCTCGCGGCCTGGGAGCGCCGCGAGCCGGGGTAGAATCGCGGAATGCTTCGGACGATTTGCGTCTGGATGGCGTGCGCTCTCCTGGCGACGCTCGCCCCTCCGGTTGCTGCCGACAACCGCGCGACGGCCGCGGCCGCTGTCTCGGCCGCGCTGCCGCTCGCGACGCCCGAGTCGCAAGGGATGTCGCGGGCGCGGCTCGACCGGATGCACGCGGAGGTCCGCCGCTTCGTCGACGAGGGCCTGCACTCGGGCGTCGTGACGCTCGTCGCCCGAAACGGCCGCATCGTCGACCTCTACAGCTACGGGAAGCGCGACCTCGAGGCGGGCCTTCCCATGCAGCCCGACACGATCTTCCGCATCTACTCGATGTCCAAGATCGTGACGAGCGTGGCTGCACTGGTGTTGCTCGAAGACGCGCGCTTCAGGCTCGGCGACCCCGTGGGCGACTACCTGCCCGAGCTCGCGCGCATGAAGGTGATGACCGGCGGCACGGCCGAGAAGCCGCTCCTCGCCGACGCGCAGAAGCCGATCACGATCAAGGACCTCTTCACGCACAGCTCGGGGCTGATCTATGGCTCCGGCAAGGCACCCATCGACCAGCTCTACAAGGACGCGAAGCTCGACGAGTCCGGCTCGCTCGCCGATCTCGTCACGCACGTCTCACGCCTGCCACTGGCCCACGAACCCGGGTCCCGCTTCAGCTACGGTCTGTCGACCGACGTGCTGGGGGCGCTCGTCGAGAAGCTGTCCGGCCGGACGCTCGGGGAGTTCTGCGAGGAGCGCATCTTCCGCCCGCTGCGCATGTCGGACACCGGCTTCTCCGTGCCCGAGGCGAAGCGCGGCCGAATCGCCACGATCTACGAGAAGGGGAAGGACGGGAAGCTGAAGCCCGCCAAGCCAGGACTCTTGGTCCGGCCGGAGCCGGGGCCCAAGCCCGAGAGTGGCGGCGGCGGTATGTTCTCGACCGTCGGAGACTACGCGCGCTTCATGCAGATGCTGCTGGGCGAAGGTCAGCTCGAGGGCACGCGCGTGCTTTCGCGCAAGACGGTCGAGCTGATGATGGCGAACCACCTGGCTCACATGGAGCGGAAGACGACCGAGTTCAACGAACACGAGGGTTTCGGTCTCGGGGGGGCCGTGCGCATCGACCTCGCGCGGGGCAACCTGCCCGGCTCGCTCGGCGAGTTCGGCTGGAGCGGGGCGGCCACCACGCGCGCCCGCCTCGACCCGCGGGAGAAGCTCGTGACCCTGGTGTTCGCGCAGCATTTCCCCAGCGACCAGCACCGGCTGTTCTGGCGGACCTCGACGCTCGTCTACGCGGCGATCACGGACTGAGCGGATGCGCGCCCTGCTGCTCGCCGCCGCGCTCGCTGCCCCGCAGGCCCCGGAGGCCGAGGTGAAGGTCGTCGAGTACCTGAAGGCCAACACGAAGCCCGGCCAGCGGGTGGTGGTGTCCCAGCTCTACAACGAGGTCTTCACGACCGACGCGGAGCGCGCGGCGCTCAACCGGCTCTTCAACACGTTCTTCAAGCTGCCGCTCTACATGGCGCAGCAGCAGAAGGCCGCCGGCAAGCCGCCCACGCTCGCCGAGATCTCGGAGCAGTTCCGCTTCCAGGTGCCGGGCCAGGCCGACGTGATGCTGCGCATCATGGAGTCCGACGCGCGCATGCCGAAGTTCATGACGCGCAACCCGGCGAGCGGGGAGATCGTGAACGTCGACGTCGACAGGATCCTCGCCCACGCACGCTTCGGCAAGGCGCTCGAGCGCACGATCGCGGGATGGGAGGGGCGGCCCGCGCCGACGTTCTCCGTGACCGACTACGACGGAAAGCCCGTGGGCTCGACGGATCTCTCCGGCAAACCGTACCTGCTCTACTTCTGGTTCACGAACTGTCCGCCCTGCGTGCGGACGTCACCGCTGCTCGCGGAGCTCGACCGCAGCTACGCCGCGAGGGGCTTCCGCATCGTGGGCCTGAACGCCGACCGCGTGCTCGAGCTTCCCTACGGTGACGACGAGCGCCGCGCCTACGCGAAGGAGCTGCGCCTCGCGTTCACGCTCGCCCACCTGACGGCCGAGGCCCAGGAAGCCTACGGCTCGGTGAGCGTCTTCCCGACGATGTTCTTCGTCGACGCCCAGGGCACCATCGTGAAGCACTTCGTGAACCAGCAGGACAAGCCTTCACTGGAGGCTGCGTTCCGCCTGGCGCTGGAGTAGCCGGGCGCGCTCCAGGCGCGGCCCGGTTGCGGGTTGCGCTAAGCTGCCTGTTGATGGAGACGCTCGGCCCACCGTACCTGCTGATCGCGACCCCGGCGCTCCGCGACCCCAACTTCGTGGAGACGGTCGTGCTGATGGGTCACCACGACGAGCAGGGGGCTCTCGGCTGGGTCATCAACCGACTGCACGAAAGACCTGCGCGCGAGACGCTCGGCGCGGCGCACCGCGAACGGATCCACGCCGAGACGCCCCTGCACGTGGGGGGGCCAGTCCCCACGGACGCGCTGCTGGCCCTCTTCCACGGAGCCGTCGACGGCGTGGAGTCGACCGAGTTGGCGCCGGGCCTCTCGCTGTCGAGGTCCGCCGACATCCTCCCACCGCTCTTCTCGCGAGCGCCGGGCTCGGGGCTCGTACGAGGCCGGCTCGTGTTCGGCTACGCCGGCTGGGGTCCCGGCCAGCTCGAGCGTGAGATGCTGGAGGGTGCCTGGCTGGCTCTTCCCAACGACCAAGACCTGGCGTTCGCCGCGCGCGTGGACGACCTTTGGCAGCGCTGCTTCGAGCGCCTGGGCATCAACCCGGTCTTGCTCACCAGCCCCTCCGGCCGCAAGCACTAGCTAAAGGCTGTTGCAAACCCCAGGCGACCGCTCCTTGTGGGGCGCGACGTGGCGCGGTTCGAACGTGGCAGATCTGGCTGAGCACCACTGACGATCCCTGAGGAAGAGGCTTTCTGGCCAAGATTGTGCTTGACACGTGAGTGGCGTACTCGATATAGTCGAGTACGAGAATGATCGGAGCAACCACACGCCAGTCGGCCCTGTTCTATGTGCCCTTGGCCCGGCAGGCCGTCTTGCTCAAGGATGACCTACTGGATCCAGTCGACGCATTGCTCGATGACGCGGAACTCGTGGGACTCATCCGTGAGAGGCTGGCCAGACGTCGACCGCTTTCCCCACGTACGGGTCGGCCCAGCATCGCGCCTGATCGCCTGCTTCGATGCTGCGTGATGAAGCACCTGAAAGGGTGGTCGTTCCGGGAACTGGAGCGGGAAGTCCGCTCCAGCTTGGTGTATCGCCGCTTCACGCGCTTCGATGCGGACCCCACGCCCAACTACTCCACCTTCAGCCGGTGCTTTGCTCTTCTGGGGCCAGAGGTTACCCAGCAGGTCCATGAGAGGGTGGTCGCCAAGGCCCGAGAGGAGAATGTGGCGCGGGGTCGGAAGCTGCGAACCGACACCACCGTGGTCGAAAGCAACATTCACTACCCTACGGACAGCTCCCTGCTGGGAGACGGGGTCCGGGTGCTCACTCGATCTCTACGCGGCATAGCGAAGGAGTGTGCGGCGGGCGCTGTTACGGTGGTGAATCATGGCCGATCGGTGAAGCGGCGGCTCCTGGAGATCAGCCGGTCAGCCAAGGTACTCACGGAGGCGGGCCAGCAGCGTCTCAAGGATGGCTATGGGAAGATTCTGAAGCTGACCAGAAGCGTCCTTCGGCAAGCGCGGGCGGTCATCGAGGATCTGCAAGCGAGGCGGCTGCCGATCGTGGGCTCGCTGGTATCGGTGATGATGCGAGAGGAGCAACTGCGGCACTTCATCCCTCTGGTCGAGAAGGTCGTAGTGCAGACGCAGGAGCGCATTTTCCGGGGGAATCGACACGTGGAGGGCAAGGTGCTTAGCCTCTTCGAGGCACACACCCAAGCTCTCCGAAAGGGCAAGGCACACAAGCCGACAGAGTTCGGGCGGCTGGTCCGGGTCGACGAAGTGGAAAACGGGATCGTGAGCCGCTACGAGGTCCTCGAGGGCAATGCTGCGGATACCAAGGCCTGGGGCG
>Ga0247727_10003017_pt1 | contig 37812 bp, 34 predicted proteins | sample WisWelCaveWW1625_FD_202498 | JGI IMG/M metagenome (GOLD analysis project Ga0247727, IMG submission 202498) | Biofilm microbial communities from Wishing Well Cave, Virginia, United States - WW16-25 | ecosystem: Environmental > Aquatic > Deep subsurface > Groundwater > Cave microbial mat | place...
CCGGAGACGCACGGAGCCTCGATGACGGATGGGATGGACGACCCGGTCGGCGGCGGGCCACGCTCGGGGCTCGAAGCGCGGGACCTGGCCAAGCAGTACAACGGACGGCGTGTGGTCGACGGCGTATCCGTGGCGATCGGGCCGGGCGAGGTCATCGGATTGCTCGGTCCGAACGGGGCCGGCAAGACCACGTCGTTCCACATGATTCTCGGACTCGTCCCGCCCCGGGCCGGGGTGGTCCTGCTCGACGGCGCCGACGTCACCCACATGCCGATGTACCTGCGCGCGCGGCTGGGCGTGGGATACCTGCCGCAGGAGCCGTCGATTTTCCGCCGCATGACCGTCGAGGAGAACCTGCTCGCAATCCTCGAGCTCCGGACGGCGACTTCTGCGGGGATCCGAGAACGCTGCGACGAGCTGCTCCACGAATTCGGCTTGACCACGGTCGCGCGCACGCATGGGTACGCGCTCTCCGGTGGCGAGCGTCGCCGGGCGGAGATCGCGCGCTCGCTCGCCAGCGAGCCACGCTACATGCTTCTCGACGAACCGTTCGCCGGCATCGACCCGATCGCGGTGTACGATCTCCAGCAGGTCGTCGTTCGGCTCAAGCAGAAGGGGATCGGCGTCTTGATCACCGACCACAATGTGCGGGAGACTTTGCAGATCACGGATCGCGCGTATATTATCAGCCAGGGTCGTATCTTCCGACACGGGACCCCGTCGGACCTCGCCGCCGATGCGGAGGTGCGGAAGGTGTATCTCGGAGAGCACTTCAAACTCCACTGACGCGACGTAGCGAGGTCGATGGCACTGGAGCAAAAACTCAGCGTCCGCATGAGCCAGCGGCTCGTGATGACGCCGTCCCTGCAGCAGGCGATCAAGCTGCTGCAGATGTCGAAGCTGGAGCTCGTCGAGGAGGTCCAGCAGGAGATGCTCGAGAACCCCGTGCTCGAGGAGCAGCTCGAGGCGCAGGCCGCGAGCGAGCGCCCCGAGCCCGAGCCCCTGCCGAGCGAGACCGAAGGCACGAAGGAGCCGTTCGGCGAGATCGACTACGAGTCGTACTTCGCGGACCTCGACAGCAGCTACGTGCCACGTGCACCTCGGGACGTCGGCGAAGAGCTTCCGTCGTTCGAGGCCACGCTGGCGAACACGCCGCGTCTGGCCGACCACCTGACCTGGCAGCTCGACCTCTCGCGCTCCGACGACATGCTCCAGCAGATCGGCCGCGCGATCATCGGCAATCTCGACGAGGACGGCTACCTACGAGCCACGCTCCAAGAGATCGAGCAGCTCGGCGCCTTCCCGCGCGAGCGCGTCGAGGAGGCGCTGCGGCTCGTCCAGGGCTTCGATCCGATCGGCGTCGCGGCGCACGACCTCGTGGAGTGCTTGTGCCTCCAGCTCCGGCACCTGGGGCAGGAGGGGACCGCCGCCGAGACGATCGTCCGGTTCCACCTGGACAAGCTCCAGAACCGCCGGTTCAAGGAGCTGGCGGAGACGTTGGCCCTCGACCAGGAGGATCTGCAGGCCGAGATCGAGATCATCCGGGGCCTCGATCCACGCCCGGGGCAGAAGTACAACGTCCAGACCAGCACGTACGTCGTGCCAGACGTGTACGTCGTACGGATCGACGATGAGTACCAGGTGCTGGTGAACGAGGACGGCTTGCCCCGCCTGCGGATCAGCCCGACGTACCGGCGCATGGCCGCCCGTGGCGCGGATGCGTCGGCGGAGGCGCGCGAATATGTTCGGAACAAGCTGCGCTCGGCGTTCCGGTTGATCAAGAGCATCGAGGAGCGGCAGCGCACGATCTACAAGGTCGCGCGCTCGATCGTCAAGTTCCAGGGTTTGTTCCTGGATTTCGGCATCGAGCGGCTACGGCCGCTCGTCCTGAAGGATGTTGCCGACGACATCGGCATGCACGAGTCCACCGTGAGTCGTGTCGTCAACAACAAGTACATGCACACCCATCGCGGTGTGTACGAGATGCGGTTCTTTTTCCACAGCGGGATCTCATCGAATCGGGGCGAGGCCGACGTGTCTTCCTTGACGGTCAAGGACAAGATTCGCCGGATCGTCAGCGCCGAGGACCCGCGCCATCCGCTGTCCGACTCGGCGATCGTCGACCTGCTGAAGGCCGATGGGCTGCAGATCGCGAGACGCACCGTGGCCAAGTACCGCGAAGAGCTGAAGATCCCGTCCTCCAGCTCGCGCCGACAGTCGCTGCCATGAGCCGGGCCCGGGGCCCGAGGGAGGCGTTGCGATGCAAGTTGACATGACCGGACGCCACGTCGAGATCACGCCCGAGCTGCGTGAGTACGTCCAGGAAAAGCTGGCGAAGCTCGAGCGCTTGCTCGATGGTCCGATCGAGGTGCACGTCGTTTTGGGAAGCGAAAAGCACCGGCACACCGCCGAGATCCAGGTCAAGTCCCGCACGGCTCAGTTCGCCAGCAACCACGAGACGGTCGACTTGCACGCGTCGATCGCCGAGGTGGCGGACAAGGTCGAGCGTCAGGCGCTGCGGCACAAGGAGAAGGTCACGACGCACAAGCGGCGTCGCGGGCCACGGCGCCCCGACGTCGCCGCCGCGATCGAGGCCAGCGCCTCCCCGGAGGACACGGGCACACCGTCTGGAACCGCCGGGCCCACCCGCGTCGTTCGACGCAACGCCTATCGGCTGAAGCCGCTGACACTCGAGGACGCGGTTTGCGAGATGGAACAGACCGCGGAGGACGTTCTCGTCTACCGCGATGCCGAGACCGGCGGCGTGGGGGTGTTGTACCGCCAGCGTGACGGGAGCTTGGCGCTCGTGCAGCCGGAGTTCTGACGCCCGCTGCCTTGACCCTCGGCGGCGCGACTGGTAAGTTTCAGGGGCTCTTGGGGTTCGGGCGCCCCGGGCTGGCCCACGCGCCCGGCGCCTGGAGGGTCCCCAATGTCCAGGCACGACGACCCACGACCGCGCCGATCCTGTGGCCCGACCGGTGGCTCGGTCGAGCGGGACGTCGAGTTCACCACCGTCTCGGGCCTGTCGATCGACCGCCTGTACACGCGGGACGACCTCGGCGCCGGGTGGAACGATGCCGAGCGGCTCGGCGAGCCGGGCGAGTTCCCCTTCACGCGCGGCATCCACCCCACGATGTACCGCGGACGCCTGTGGACGATGCGGCAATTTGCCGGCTTCGGCACCGCGAGCGCGACGAATCGACGCTTTCGATACCTGCTGGAGCAGGGTCAGACCGGCCTGTCGACCGCGTTCGACCTTCCGACGCTGATGGGACGCGACAGCGACGACGACCTGGCGCGCGGCGAGGTGGGCCGGGAGGGCGTGGCGATCGATACGCTGGCCGACATGGAGCTGCTGTTCGAGAGGATTCCACTCGATCGCGTCTCGACCTCGATGACGATCAACGCGCCTGCCGCCGCGCTGTTCGCCATGTACCTGGCGGTGGCCGAGCGTCAGGGGGTTGCCTTCGCGAAGCTGTCCGGGACCCTGCAGAACGACATCCTCAAGGAGTACATCGCGCAGAAGGAATGGATCTACCCGCCCCGCCCGAGCCTGCGGATCATCACCGACCTGATGGCCTACGCGGCCGAGCACGTCCCACGCTGGAACACGATCTCGATTTCCGGCTACCACATCCGGGAAGCCGGATCGACCGCGGTTCAAGAGCTCGCGTTCACGCTCGCCGACGGACTGGCCTACGTCCAGGCCGGGATCGACGCCGGGCTCGATGTCGATGTGTTCGCGCGCCGGCTGTCGTTCTTCTTCAACTCGCACAACGACTTTTTCGAGGAGATCGCCAAGCTGCGCGCCGCGCGCCGGATGTGGGCGCACTTCATGCGCGATCGGTTCGCCGCACGCGACCCGCGCTCGTGGATGCTCCGCTTCCACACGCAGACCGCCGGCTGCTCACTCACCGCACAGCAGCCGTACAACAACATCGTGCGCGTCACGATCCAGGCGCTGGCGGGGGTTCTGGGCGGCACGCAGTCCCTGCACACCGACTCGTTCGACGAGGCGCTCGCTCTTCCCTCGGACGACGCGGTGACGATCGCGCTGCGCACGCAGCAGATCCTGGCCGAGGAGTCCGGCGTGGTGAATACGGTCGATCCCTTGGGAGGATCGTATTTCGTCGAGGCGCTGACCGATCGGATCGAACGCGAGGCGCTCGAGTACATCCGGCGCATCGACGAAATGGGTGGAATGGTCGCCGCGATCGAGCGCGGCTTCCCGCAGAAGGAGATCGCCGACGCCTCCTATCGGTACCAGCGCGAGGTGGACGACGGGCGTAAGACGATCGTGGGAGTCAACCGGTATCGGGCCACGAGCGAGTCGCGTCCCGAGCTGCTGCGCATCGGACCGGAGACCGAACGCGAGCAGCGAAGCCGGTTGCACGAGGTCAAGACCTCCCGCGACGACGCGGCGGTCCAGAGCACGCTGGATCGACTGGCCCGCGCCGGCAGCAGCGGGGCGAACCTGCTGCCCCCGATGCTCGACGCTGTGCGGGCCTATGCGACCGTAGGCGAGATCTCTCGGGCGCTCGTGCCGGTCTTCGGAAGGTACCAGGAGACGTCGGTTCTCTGATGAGCGAGCCGCGTCGACTCCGGTTGCTCGTCGGCAAGGTCGGCCTCGACGGCCACGACCGCGGGGTGAAGATCGTCGCCCGCGCGTTCCGTGACGCGGGGTTCGAGGTGATCTACACCGGGCTGCACCAGAGCCCCGAGGTCGTCGTCGAGACCGCGATTCAGGAGGACGTCGACGCCATCTCGCTATCGATCCTGTCGGGGGCGCACAACTATCTGTTTCCGCGCGTCCTCGAGCTTCTGCGGGAGCGCGGCGCGTCGGACGTCGTCGTGTTCGGCGGGGGGATCATCCCGGAGGAGGACATCCCGGGCCTGTGTGCCGCGGGTGTGCTCCAGATTTTCACTCCCGGCTCGTCGACGACGGAGATCGTTACCTGGGTGCGCGACCACGTGCGGCCCCGGGCGATCGACTGAAAACGGGTTGCGCCGCCCGCGCCGCCGCGATGCGCCCCGGGGCCACACGCATGCAGCGTACGATCCTCGTCGCCGATGAAAGCTCGACGATCCGCCGCATCGTCGAGCTGGCCTTCGCGGACACCGAGCTGCGGATCGAGACCGCGGCCAGCGGACGCGAGGCGCTCGATCGACTCACCGCGATCCCGCCCGACGTTCTGCTCGTCGACGTCGCGCTCGGCGAGCCGTCGGGCTACGACCTGTGTCGGATGGTCAAGCGATCGTCGCGGTCCGTTCCGGTCTTGCTGCTGACCGGCGCGTTCGATCCGTTCGACCGCGAACAAGCCCGGGAGGCGGGGGCCGATGGTCACTTGGTCAAGCCCTTCGATTCGAGCCTGCTCCGCGCGCGGGTCGCGGAGTTGCTGGATGCACCGGTCGCGGCGGAGCCACGGTCCGCTCCGGTTCCGCTCGCCGAGCCGGCCGATCCTGCCGTTGGGCCGTGCGAGACGAGCGTCGTCGACCCCGCGCTCGGCGTCCTGGCCGAGGACACCTCGGGGCTTCCGCCGAGGGCGTGGGTCGACGCCGTCGCCCGCGAGGTCGTGGCTCGCTTGTCCCACGATGCCGTGCGCGAGATCGCGTCCGAGATCGTGCCGCGGCTCGCGAGAGAGATGATCCGCGAACGGATCCGCGAGCTCGAGCAGCCGGTGGAAGACGACTGATTGCGAAGGGAGTTCCATGATGGATCGCGAATTCCGCCCGCCCGACGTCGAGGCGCGCTGGTGCGAGGCGTGGGAGGCCGCCGGCGCGTTTCGCGCCGATCCCGAGGGAGGCCGTGCTCCGTTCTGCATGGTGATCCCGCCCCCCAACGTGACCGGCAACCTGCACATTGGCCACGTTCTCGTCTACACGTTGCACGACATCATGGCGCGCTGGCAACGCATGCGCGGGCGGGATGTGCTGTGGCTGCCCGGTACCGACCACGCCGGGATCGCCACGCAGATGGTCGTCGAGCGTGAGCTGGCGAAGTCCGGAACCACGCGGCACGACCTGGGCCGAGCGGCCTTCGAGAGCCGTGTCTGGCAGTGGAAGGAAACCTACGGCGGGAACATCACCCGTGCGCTGCGACATCTCGGCGCCTCATGCGACTGGAGCCGCGAACGGTTCACGCTCGACGACGGACTGTCCCGCGCGGTACGCGAGGTGTTCGTCCGGCTGTACGACGAGAAGCTGATCTACCGCGATCGGTACATCGTCCAGTGGTGTCCGCGCTGCAGTACCGCGCTGTCGGACCTCGAGACCGTGTACCAGCCGGTCGCCGGCCAGCTGTACACGATCCGATACCGCGGAGCGACAGGCGGCCCCGAGGTGCTCGTGGCCACGACGCGTCCCGAGACCCTGCTCGGAGACACCGGCGTGGCGGTCCACCCGGATGACCCCCGGTACGCCGCGCTCGTCGGGAGCGTGGTCGAGGTGCCGCTCACCCGGCGATCGGTGCCGATCGTGGCCGACACGTTCGTCGATCCCGAGTTCGGCACGGGGGCGGTCAAGATTACGCCGGCTCACGACCCGGCCGATTTCGCGGCCGGGCGACGTCACGGTCTCCCCGAGCTGTCCGTGATCCAACCGGACGGGCGGATGGCCGAAGCGGCCGGCGCGTACCGGGGTCTCGACCGGCTCGAGGCGCGCCGTCGCGTCGTCCACGACCTCGAGGAGCGCGGGCTCCTCGTGCGCGCGGTTGCCCATGAGCACGCGGTCGGACACTGCCAGCGTTGCTCGACGCCGATCGAGCCGCTCGTGTCGACGCAGTGGTTCGTTCGCGTCCTACCGCTCGCCGAGCCGGCGATCCGGGCGGTCGAGGAGGGTCGCACGCGGTTCGTCCCGGAGACGTGGACCAAGACTTACTTCGAATGGATGCGCAACATCCACGACTGGTGCATCTCGCGCCAGCTGTGGTGGGGTCATCGCATTCCGGCGTGGTATTGCGAAGCCTGTCCGGCGACGATCGTCGCCGTGGATCCTCCCGCCGGCTGCGCGCGTTGCGGCGGGCCGCTGCGACAGGACGAGGACGTCCTCGATACATGGTTCTCCTCCGCGCTGTGGCCGTTCTCCACGATGGGCTGGCCGGACAGGACGCGTGATCTGGACCACTACTACCCGACCGATCTGCTCATCACGGGTCACGACATCATCTTCTTCTGGGTCGCGCGCATGATGATGATGGGACTGAAGTTCCAGGGCGACGTGCCGTTCCGGAGCGTGTACATCCACGGTCTCGTCCGCGACGCCCAGGGCCAGAAGATGTCCAAATCCAAGGGCAACACGATCGAGCCTGCGGAGCTGATGGAGCGCTACGGCACGGACGCCATGCGATTCACCATGGCGATCCTCGCGGCTCCAGGAAACGATATTCCGCTCGCGCCCAAGCGGATGGAGGGATACCAGGCGTTCGCCAACAAGCTGTGGAACGCCACGCGCTTCGCGCTGTTGCACGTCGGGGATGGTTCTTCGAGCGAGCCCGGGCCGACCCCACGCGGCTCGCTCGCCGATCGCTGGATCCGCTCCCGCCTGGCGACGACGATCCGGGACGTCGATGCAGCGCTCGAGGCCCATCGGTTCGACCGTGCGGCCGACGTCCTGTACCACTTCGTGTGGCACGAGTACTGCGACTGGTACATCGAGTTCGCCAAGTTCGATCTCGCTGCCGCCGAGGCGCCACGGGCCGCCACGACCCGGGCGACGCTGCTGCACGTTCTCGACCGGACGCTATGCGTCCTGCATCCGTTCATGCCCTTCGTCACGGAGGAGCTGTGGCATCGACTCCCGGGCGAACGGTCGCTGCTCGCGCTCGCGTCCTGGCCCTCGGCCGACGACGAGCCGTCGGACGAGGTCGCGGAGAGCGACATCGCGCGACTGCAGACGATCGTGGTCAAGATCCGCAACCTGCGCAGCGAGTGCCGGCTCGACGCCGGGCAGAGGATCCGCGTCCTGCTGCACGCGGACGACACGCGGCTGGCCGAGGTGCTGTCCGGCGAGGCTCGGCGCCTCGCGACCTTGGTCCGCGCCGAGACGATCGAGGTCGGGCCGGTTCCGGGCGACCTCGGCCCGGCTGCGCGCGGGGTCGCCTCGGGGACCCAGATCGTGGTTCCGCTCGCGGGTCTGCTCGATCTCGAAGCCGAGGGGCGACGGATCCGGCGCGATCTCGAGCGGTTGCGCGCGGACATCGACGGACGAGCGCACAAGCTCGGCGACGCCGGGTTCCTGGCCAAGGCGCCGGCGGAGGTGATCGAGAAGGAGCGCCGGCTTCACGCCGAGCTCGTGGCACAGCGGGACAAGATCGAGCATCATCTGGCGACGCTCGGTCTCGGGTCGGCCGGACCCGCATGACCGGACCGCCCGTGGATGCGGTCGAGCGCGTCGTAGCCGCGGCGCTGGCCGAGGACCTCGGGAGCGCGGGCGACGTGACGAGCCGCGCGGTCGTGCCGGCCGGCGCGCGGGCCACGGGAGAGATCGTCGCGCGCGAGCGCCTCGTCCTCGCCGGGCTGCCCGTCGCCCGAGCGGTGTTCGCCGCCGTCGATGCCGCGGTCCATTTCGAGGGGCTCTGCCGGGACGGCGATCTCGTCGACGCCGGGACGGCCGTGGCTCGCGTGCGCGGAGACGCGCGGGCGATTCTCGCCGCGGAACGGACCGCGCTGAACTTCCTGATGCGCCTGTCCGGCATCGCCACGGCGGCGCGGGCCGCGACCGCGGAAGTGCAGGGGACCCGCGCGCGGATCCTCGACACGCGCAAGACCGCCCCAGGGCTGCGCGCGATCGACAAATACGCGGTGGCGGCCGGCGGCGCGGAGAATCACCGGCTCGGTCTGTACGACGCCGTGCTAATCAAGGACACGCACCTCGCGGTCGCCGGCTCGATTCGCGACGCGGTCGAGCGAGCCCGCGCGGCGGGACACGCGGCGGATCGGATCACCGTCGAGGTCGCGGACCTCGGCGGGCTCGACGAGGCGATCGCCGCGGGCGCCGGGCGCGCCCTGCTCGACAACTTGTCTGTGGAGCAGGTCAGAACGGCGGTCCGGCGGGCCGCGGGTCGCATCGTCCTCGAGGCTTCCGGTGGTCTGCGGCCCGGGGCGCTGCGCCCGTATGCCGAGACGGGGGTCGACTTCCTCAGCCTCGGCTACCTGACGCACTCGTCGCGCGCGATGGACCTGGCGCTCGACCTCGAGATCGCTCCCTGAGCGCTCGACCGCTCGACGCGACACGCCTGGCCGAGCGCCTGGCCGGTGCGCTCTGGATCCGCCGGGTCGTGGTACTCGACACGGTCGACTCGACGAACGACGAGGTGCGCCGGCGAGTGGCCGGTGGATCTGAAGGGGGGCTCGTCGTCGTCGCCGAGCGACAGACGGCCGGTCGCGGGCGGCGCGGCCGGACCTGGCACTCGGCCGAATCGCTCGGGCTCTACGTATCCGCCGGTTTCCGCACGCGTGCGCCCATCGCCGAGGTCAGCCGCTTCACGCTCGCCGCGGCGGTTGCCGCCTGCGAGGCGTGCCGGGAGGAGTGCCGCTCGACGGTGACGATCCAGTGGCCCAACGACCTGACCCACGACGGTCGCAAGCTCGGCGGCATCCTGTGCGAGCTGCGTTCGGCCGCCGACGGCTCGAGTGAGGTCATCGTGGGACTCGGGATCAACGTGTTCCACGGGCCGGACGACTTCCCGCCCGAGATCGTGGCGCGCGCCACTTCGCTCTCGGTCGCATCCGGCGCTAGCATGCTCGATCGAGAGGACCTTCTGGTCGGGTACCTGGCGCGCCTGGGAGCGACCGTCGAGGCGTTGCGCCGAGGGGAGTGGGCCGAGGTGGCGCGCCGCTGGAGCGATCTCGCGCCCGAGGCGACCGGCGCCAAGGTCCGCCTGATCGCCCAGGACCGGCACGGAAGCGTCGAGGGAACGACGGCGGGAATCGACGGGGACGGGGCGTTGCTCGTCCGGGCTGCGGACGGTGCGCTGACGCGCGTCTGCGCCGTCGACACGGTGCTGTACGAGGGAGAGTGACGCGCGATGCTGCTCGCCATCGACATCGGAAACACGCACACGGTCTTCGGCGTCTTCAAGGGGGCCGAGCTGCGGGCCCACTGGCGTCTCGCGACGCGCACCGATGCGACGGAGGACGAGATCGGCGTGCTCTTGCGCTCGCTCCTGGCCGACGCCGCCATTGCCGGCGACACGGTAGAGGGCGTGATCATCGCCTCGGTCGTGCCCGAGCTCGACGCGGTCTATGCGCACGTCGGGCAGGCCTACGGTGCGGGCGATCCACTGTTTGTCGGCCCGGGAATCAAGACCGGGATGCCGATTCATTACGAGTCGCCCCACGCCGTCGGAGCGGACCGGATCGTGAACTCCGTGGCCGCTCTCACGCGCTACGGCGCGCCCGTGATCGTGCTCGACTTCGGCACGGCGACGACGTTCGACGTCGTCGGCCCGGGCGGGGAGTATCTCGGCGGGGTCATCGCGCCCGGCCTCGGTCTTTCCGCCGACGCGCTGTTCACTCGAGCGGCCCGGCTCCACCGAGTGGACGTGCGTCGACCGGCGCGGGTGATCGGCCGCAACACGGAGCAGAGCCTCCAGGCCGGGCTATTCCACGGGTACGTGGGCCTGATCGAGGGGCTCGTGTGCCGGATCCGCGCCGAGCTGGGTCACGAGGCGCCCGTCGTGGCAACCGGGGGCCTCGCGCCCGTGTTCGCTCCCGAGCTCGACTTCCTCCGCGCGTGCGACTCGAACCTGACGCTCGACGGCCTGCGGCTCCTGTGGGACAAGAACCGCAAATGAAGGTGCTCTTCGTGTGCAGCGGCAACATCTGTCGCAGTCCCGCCGCCGCGGCCTACCTGAAGCACCGGGCGTCCGCGCTCGGTGTCGCATGCATCGACGTCGACTCGGCGGGAACGCTCGGCATCGAGGGGCAGTCGATGTGTCCCGATGCCGCGACCGTTCTCGGGGAGCAGGGGATCGCCGCCGGAGAGCACCGCTCGAAGGGCGTTCGGGATGGGGACGTGCGCGCTGCGGACTGGATCATCACCATGGAGCGGAGTCACCTCGCGTACCTCGCGATCCACCATCCCGAGGGCAACGGGCGACGGCTGCTGCTCCGCGCCTTCGAGCGCGGGAGCACTCCCGCCGCGACCCCAGCCGATCTCGAGGATCCGTATGGACAGCCGATCGACGTCTACCGGAAACAGATGCCCCTGATCGGACGCTGCGTGGACCACTTTCTCCGGCACATCCATCCCGGACCGTGAGCGCTCCCCGCGTGGATCGCCAGCTTCCGCGCTACGCGCGCGCGATCGAGCGTCGCTGGGCCCAATGCCTCGATCGGCCGGTCGTCCTCTCTCCGCGTGACTGGGCCCGGATCACCGAGTGGTTCGAGCGCGCGATCCCGCTCCAGGTCGTGCTCGAGGCGATCGACGCCGCGTTCGAGACGCGGGGTTCGCGCGTCCGGGCACGCCCCCGAAGCCTGGCCTACGTCGCGCCGTCGGTCGAAGAGTCGTGGAGCGTTGTGGTCGACGGCCGGCGTGCGCCGAGGGAGGCCCGGGCGGCGGCTGCGCCGTCGCCGTCGCGTCTCGACACGTGGCGGGCACGGCAGGCTGCCTTGCCACGGGACTCCGCGCTGCGCGAGCTGCTCGATCGACTGATCCATGCTGCCGAAGCGGGACGACCGGTCGAGTCGATCGATGCGGAGCTCGACGATGCGATCTTGGGATCGGCGCCGCCCGACCTCGCGGGTGAGGCCGAGCGGACCGCCGAGCGCGACGTGGCGCGCCTGCGCAACCGCGTCCCGCCCGAGGCGCTCGAACGGGCACGCGTCCTCACCGCAGCCTCTTGGCTCAGGCGCCGACTCGCCCTGCCGAGACTCGTTTCCTGACCGCAACCCGAGCGCGTCGGCCGCGCCTTCCCGCCCGTGGGTCCTCGGATAGACTTCGTGCGTCCCGCGCGTCTCCCTTTCGATCATGGCTGCCGTCACCGTGCCGAGCCGCCCGGCGCTCGCGCCCTGCGCCGCGTGGCTCGGCGGGGCGGGGCTCGGCGCGATCTGGCAACCCGCCCCGTCCATCGCTCTGGCGTGGGGCGTCCTGGCCTTGGCCCTCGGCTTGGCGATGGGATGGTGGGCGCGCAGCCTGCGAATGAGTGTCGTCCTCGTGCTCGCCGCCGCCGGCCTCGTAGCGACGTCCTCGTCGTTCGAAGCCCACCGCCAACGGATCGTGTGGCTCTTCGGCACCAATCTCGACCTGCTCGAGACCGAGATCGTGGGAACGGTCGTGCGCGCGCCCGAGCGCTCGTTCGACGGCTCCCGGGTCCTCATGATCTCGGGCCGGCGAGCGCAAGAGGCGGGCGAGCGCGTGGTCCGACTGCGCCTGCGGATCGGGGCATCGACGTCGGGACCGATCCTCGACGACCTCGCACGGGGCGATCGTGTGCGTCTGTGGTGTCGGCTCACCCGTCCGTGCGCGACGCGGGATCCGGCCGGCCACGACCCACGGACGCGCGCGGCGGCGCGGGGGATCGTCGCGCATGGGTCGGTCAAGAGCCCCCACCTCGTCGTGGTCGAAGAGCGGGCCATCGGGTTCCGTCCGGCAATCGACGGGTTGCGTCGCTCGGCGCGCGAGCGTCTCGATCGCACGCTCGGTCCGCGCGGCGCGGTGAGGGGTCTGACGGCGGCGATGCTGCTCGGCGACCGCGAGCTCCTCGAGCCGGAGATCATGCGGAGCCTCCGCGACTCGGGACTCGTTCACGTCGTGGCGATCAGCGGCCTCCAGGTCGGGCTCGTCGCCATCGCCTTCGCCGCTCTCGTCCGCCGGAGCCGATTGTCGCGCCCGATCGCGCTTGCCCTCGGGCTCGGGCTCCTGATCGCCTTCGCGGAGTTCGTCGGTGCCGAGGCCTCGGTCCTGCGTGCAATCGGCGCTGCGATCGCGCTCGCGGCCGGCCGGGCGCTCGGCCGCGACGGCGACGGGCTGAACTCGCTCGGGCTCGTCGCCGCGGTTCTCGTGGCGTTCGCGCCCGCTTCGATCGCCGATCCAGGGCTTCAGCTGAGCATCGCGGCGACGGGTGGCATCCTCATCGGGGCCGTGCGCATCGCCCGTCGACTCCCGCTCCCGCGTCCGATCGGCCTCGCCTGCGGTGTGACGCTCGGCGCCTACCTCGCCACCGCGCCGATCGTCGCGTGGTGGTTCGGCCGGCTCGCTCCGGTCGGTGCGATCACGAACCTCGCGGCAGCGCCGCTCTCGGCCGTCGCGCTGGCCTCCGGTTACCCCGCGATTGCCCTCGCCGATCTACCGCTCGTCGGTGGCGCCTGGGTACGCCTCGCCGCGTTGCCGAACGAGCTGCTCCTCGGCATCGCCCGGAACGCAGAGAATCTGCCGGGCGCCGGGGTGGTCGTCGCTCGACCGGCAACCGCGACGATCGCGCTCTTCTACGCGTCCCTCTGGCTGGCCTGTCGGCCGGTCACGGCAGGGAATGCGATCGCACGACGCCTCGCCCTCGCCGTTCTGGGCCTCATGACGTTCTGGCTCCACGTCGGACCTCCGCCCGCTCGGAGCGGCTCCGTGGCTCCCGAAGCTGCCGTCCTCGACGTAGGCCAGGGCCAGGCGGTCGCGATTCGCGGGCCGGGAAACGAGGTCATCCTGATCGACGCGGCAGGAAGCGCGGACCCCCGCTTCGACCCGGGCGAACGGATCGTCGTGCCGTGGCTCGTGCGGCACGGCGGGCAACGCGTGGCGCTCCTGTCCGTGAGCCACGAGCACGCCGACCACGCGGCGGGCGCGTTCGCGGTCCTGCGCGACCTCGAGGTCGGTGAGCTATGGCTCCCGATCGGCTACGCCAGAAGCCCGCGGCTCGCCGATCTGGCGGCGCTCGCTCAGTCGCGCGGGGTGGCGATCGGGCTCGCCGAGCGCGGGGTTGCCCTACGCCGCGGCGCGGTCGAGATCGAGATCCTAGGGCCGGCGCGCTCGGACGCGGGGCTCTCCGCGAACGATCGGTCGATCGTGCTCCGCGTCGGCGCGAGGCCGTGCCGGCTGCTCGTGCCGGCCGACCTCGACCCGGCCGGCGAGCGCTCCCTCGTCGCGAGTGGACTCGACCTCGGCGCCGAGGCGATCGTGGTCTCGCACCACGGGAGCCGGAACGGCTCGAGCCCGGCGTTCCTCGAGCGAGTCCGTCCGGAGACGGCCATCGTGTCGTGCGGCGAGCGCAACCGATTCGGCCATCCGCACCCCGACGTGCTCGCGCGCTTGGCGAGCGTGGGGGCGCGGGTGGCACGGACCGACAAGGACGGAACGGTCACGCTCCGCTGCGGGTCAACCGGTCCCCGGATCGTCACGGCTCGACGATCCGGATCGGCGACGGAATGAAGCAGGCGAGCCAGATAGCGAAGAGCACGAGCGCGAGAACGATACGGCCACGATTGAGCGCCGTCCGGTCGTCGAAGACGCGTGGGTGCCGGTCGCGCATCCAGGCCAGGATCCCGAGCCAGACGAGATAGGCCGGAGCCTGCCTTTGCACCACGACTCCGACCAGCACCAGGGCCGCGAGCGAGGCGATCGTCGTGAAGGCCAGCCAGCGATGGAGCCGGCGCGAGGCAGCATACGCCACGTGGCCCCCGTCGAGCTGGCCTACCGGGAAGAGATTGAGTGAGGTCATGAGCGCGCCGACCCAGCCGGCGACAAGGAGCGCGTTCGCCTCGGGCGGCACGCTGTGCGGCCAGAGCGTCGCGAGGAGACCCCAGCCGAGCGGGGCTCCGAGGACGAGGCCCCCGGCATCGGCGGGCGCAGTCGACGGCTCGGCGGTCAGGATTCCCGCGATCAGGACGGGCACGGCCACGGCGATGCCGGCGAGCGGACCCGCCGCGGCCACGTCGAAGAGCGCGCGCCGATCGGGGATCCGGCCGCGGATCCTGAGGACCGCACCGAACGTGCCGAGCGGCGGCGGGCCGGGGACGAAGAACGGCAGCGTCACCGGGATCCGATAGAAGCGGCAGGCGAAGAAGTGGCCCATCTCGTGGGCTCCGAGGATCAGGAGCACCCAGAACGCATAGTGCGCACCGGCGCCGAAGACACTCGACCAGCCCGCGACGGTTCGGAGCGCCCGAGGCTCGATCTCGGCCGGCGCCCAGACAAGGCCTCCCGCCACGGAGAGGCTGAGGGCCGTCAGCAGAAGGAGAGCGAGGTGCAGGAACAGGACTCGGCGGCGGCCGGGTCGGGGCCGGAGGCCGGAGAATTCGTCGATCGGGAGTGGGGCGGCGGGTTGCACGGGCACGCGGGATGGATCCGGAGTATACCGTAGGCGGGCCGTGTCTCCCCGTGGCGACGCGCTGGCCTCCGCCGAGGACAGACTAGCGCCGACATTCGCCCCGGAACGGGAGAACCTGCCCGGTACGCCGCTTGCACCGAGTCCCGGGGGAGGCGCGTATGAGGCCGATGGTCCGCTATCTTCCGGCGCTGGGTCTGCTGGCTCTGCTCGTCGCTCCGTACGAGATCGTCGAAGCGGGTCGCGGAGGCTCGCGCGGCGCGGGCGGATCGGGTGCGCGGGTGTCGAGCCGGGCGTCCGCACCGGCGAGAAGCGGCGGCACGGCACGTGCCCACACATCGAGCCGATCGAGCGCCGCACCGCGTTCGACGGCGGCGCCGCGCGCCTCTCGTCCCTCGCCCTACGCCTCGAACGGTCGAAGCGCGTCGACTTCCGCGTCGCGAACGCCGAGCGGCGGTGCACCAACCACGGCACGAGGCAAGGCGACGTACGGCTACGGCGGGTACTACGGTGGTTACTACCCACCGCATTATTACCCGGGCTACTCCTATCCCTACTACTACCCGTACTCCTCCTATTACTACCCGGCGTCCTACCCGTGCTACTGGAACGGCTGGGACTGGGCCTACGGCGGCTGGTACGGGTACCCGTCTTTCTCCGCGACGGTCGTCGTCTCGGGTGGTGGTTACGCTGGGGGCGGCGGATACAGCGAGTCCGCAAGCGACTCCGTGCCTTCGGCACCGCCCGCGACGATCGAGACCCAGGTGCAGCCCAAAAAGGCCGAGGTCTGGATCGACGGCGCGCTGCGCGGCGAGGCGCGCGACTTCAACGGCACGTGGGACGCGCTGACCATTCCGGCAGGGGAACACCTGATCGAGTTCCGTCACGACGGCCACTCGACGTTGCGGATTCACCTGCGGGCCGAGCCCGGCGTGCGCTACGTGATCGCGGAGGATCTCCCCGAGGGGAGCAGCGTCATCGAGCGCGGCTCGCCGCTTGCCGCGCAAGATCCGGTCGAGCGAGCTGCGGCTGCACCCCGCGCCGACCCCGAGCCCTCGGACGCCGGCACGCTGCGCCGCGGCCTGCTGAAGATCTCCGTGACCCCTCAGGATGCCGCCGTGTACCTCGACGGTGAATTCCTGGCGAGCGCGGATGCGCTGGGCCGCCTCCACGGCGCGCTCCCGGTCGCGGTGGGCACGCACGTTCTCGAGGTGACGAGGCCCGGCTACGAATCGGAGCGCCGGGACGTCGTGGTCGACAGCGGCGGCCGCGCCGAGGTCGAGTTCGTCCTGGCGAGGGCGGGGGCTCGGTAGGGAACAGTTCCGGAGGATCTCGCGCCGCTACCCCAACGCCCGCAGGCTCTTCCCGGGCTTGAAGCGAATCGTCTTGCCCGGCGGGATCCGCACCTCACGGCCCGTGCGCGGGTTGCGGCCGATGCCCTTCTTTCTGGGCTTCACCTGAAACACACCGAAGCCGCGCAGCTCGATCCGCTCGCCGCGCAGCATGGCCAGCTTCATCGCTTCGAAGACCGCCTCGACCGCCTCGACCGCCTTGACCTTGGTGATGTTGGCGTCCTCGGAGACGCGATTGATGATGTCGGCCTTGATCATTCCCGGACCCCCTCGGACGATTGGCGCAGTCTACGCCTTGTTTCGGCGGGGTGTCAAGGCGGATCCGGCCTTAACCCCATAACAACAAGGAACTTAGCACCGAAGCTGTGATACGGTGCGCGCATGTCCGCACCCGTCGTCGCGATCGTCGGTGCCCCGAACGTCGGCAAGAGCACGCTCTTCAATCGGCTGGTCCGCCGCCGCCGGGCGATCGTGGGCGATGCGCCGGGCGTGACGCGCGACCGGCTCTACGGCGAGGTCGGCGACGTGCCGACGCCGTTCCGCCTGGTCGACACGGGTGGATTGATGCCCGACGGCGACGCGCCGTACGCGGCCGAGATCGAGCGGCAGGTCCGGGTTGCCATCGAGGAAGCCTCGTGCCTGGTGCTCGTCGTCGACGCGGTGGCCGGGCTGACCGCGGTCGATCGAGACGTCGCCACGATCCTCCGACGCAGCGGTCGGCCGGTCGTCCTCGCCGCGAACAAGATCGACACGCCGAACGCCGAGCCGCTGATCCACGCGCTCCACGAGCTCGGTGTCGGCGATCCGGTCGGCGTGTCGGCCGAGCACGGGCTCGGCGTCGACGACCTGCTCGATCGTGTCGAGGCCGCGCTCGCCGAACGGTCGCTCGCGGTCGGGTCCGAGGAGCCGTCTGCTGCGACCGAGATTCGCCTGGCTCTCGTCGGTCGCCCGAACGTCGGCAAGTCGTCGATCCTCAACCGCCTGGCCGGGGAGGAGCGTGCGGTCGTCAGCGAAGTGCCCGGCACGACGCGCGACGCGGTCGACACGCTCGTCGTCGCGAGTGGTCAACGTTACCGCGTGATCGACACGGCCGGCATGCGGCCGAAGTATCGCACGGGCCTCGCGGTCGAGCGCGTCGCCGTCGATCATGCGACGCGGAGCATCGCTGAGTCTCACGTCGCGATCCTCGTTCTCGACGCGACGGTCCCGATCTCGACCCAGGACGCGCACATCGCCGGCCTCGTGCTCGACTCGCGCAGGCCGCTCGTGGTCGCAGTCAACAAGTGGGACCTCGTGGAGGAGCGCGAGGATGCCGTGCGGCGCCTCGAAGCCGAGATTCATGAGCGGCTCGCCTTCGCGCGCGGCGTGCCGATCCTGTTCCTGAGCGCGCGGAGCGGGCAGCGCGTGGGCCGGGTGCTCGAGATGGCGGCCGTCCTCCACTCCGCCGCGGGGCGCGAGATCGCGACGCCCGAGCTGAATCGTTGGCTGCGCGACGCCTGCGGCCCGGACGTCGAGGTCGCCGGTCGCGGGAACCTGCGGGTCTTCTACGTCACGCAGATCGGCACGCACCCACCACGCTTCGTCGTCTTCTGCAACGACCCGAAGCGGGCGAGCCAACCGTTCCGGCGCCACCTCGAATCGTCGCTGCGCGAGCTCTTCGGGCTCGAGCAAGTGCCGGTCCGGATCGTGTTCCGCGGCCGCCGCGAGCGGAGCGGGGCGGCGTGAGCCGGGGCCATCGCGCTCTCGGTCTGGCGCGGGCGACGCTCACGGGATTTCATCGGGACCGCTGCCTCGACCAGTCTGCGCTCGTGGCGTTCTGGTGTCTCTTGTCCCTCGCGCCGTTCGTCTATGTCGCGGGTGGACTGGTGCGGCGCTTCCTTCCCGGGCCGGACCCGGTTCGGGCCGCGTTGCTCCACGTCTCGCCGCTCCTCGGCGCCGACGCGGCGAGCGCGCTCGCGCGGCTGATCGACAACGACCTGGCCACGAGAGCGCCGGTGATCGCGCTCGCCCTCCCGGGCCTCGCCTGGGCCGCGACCTCGGGTTTCCGTGCGCTCGGGGAAGCGATCAACGCGGTTCTCGCACCCGGAACCCGCGGCGGCGCACTGCGGGCCCGGATGCGCGTCCTGGCGCTGCTCTCCGTATTCGTCGCCGCGCTCGGGGCCGCGCACCTGTTCGATGGGCTGGTCCTGCGGGCGGGGCTCCTCGGAGAGGGCCTGGGGCAGGTCGGCTCGCGCGCGGCGCTCCTCCTGGTGCGCTTCGCCACCTTCGCCATGGTCTACCGACTCTTGCCGCACGGGGGCACGAGCGCCCGGGTCGCCCTCGCCGGCGCCGTGGTCGCGCTCCCGCTCTGGGAGGTGGCCCGCCGCGTCTTCGGCGCCGTGCTCGGGCGTCTGCCCAGCTTCGGGCTCGTCAGCGGGACCCTCGCCGGCATCGTGACCCTGCAGCTGTGGTTCTTCGCCGTGACCGCGATCGTGCTCCTCGGCGCCGAGTTCGGAGCGGCGCTCTCGCGCGAGGCCCGGCCGGCGGCTTGACCTCCCCAAAACTCGGGACTATGTTCCGCGACGGTCGACCGTTCCGAGCGGCGCGAGGGGATGCGCCCGGGTTTGGGGGAAGCCGCTGATGGTGCTGTTCAACTACTCGACGCGTGAGCTGACGGCCAAGATCGTCTACTACGGGCCGGGCCTGTGCGGCAAAACGACCAACTTGCAGTACGTCCACGGCACGCTCCCCGACGACGTCAAGGGGAAGATGCTGTCCTTGGCCACGAAGACAGACCGCACCCTGTTCTTCGACTTCCTGCCGATCGACCTGGGCGAGATCCGCGGCATGAAGACGCGGATCCAGCTCTACACCGTGCCGGGCCAGGTGTTCTACAACGAGACGCGCAAGCTCGTGCTCAAGGGCGCGGACGGCATCGTCTTCGTTGCCGACTCCCAGGCCGCGATGCTCGGCGCGAACGTCGAGTCCTTCCGCAACCTCGAGGAGAACCTCAAGGGCCACGGGCTGAAGCTCTCCGAGACGCCGCACGTGATCCAGTTCAACAAGCGCGACCTACCGAAGCTCTCGACGATCGAGGAGCTGAACACCGCCGTCAACCGCTACAACGCGCCGTTCTACGAGTCGGTGGCGACGACAGGGATCGGCGTTCAGGACACGCTGAAGGCGATCACGAAGCTCGTGCTCCTGCACTTGACGCGCAAGTACGATCCGAAGGCGACGCCGGAACGGCCGGCGGCCATCCCGGCTCCGGCACCGGCGCCCGCACAGACGGTCCGGCTGCGCTCGACCGCCTTCGGAGCGGGCACGACGACCACTCGCTCGATCCCGCTGTCGAGCTTCCGCGATCCGCTCTCCGGAGCGACGCCGGACCCGCCGGCGCCGATGCACGACCTTGCGGCGACCACCCGTTTCGGGCCGGACGAAGACGCGATGTTCGGTCCTCAAGAGATCGACTCCCTCGTCGGCGAGGTGCAGGAGGCCGACGCCCCGATCGACCTCGACGAATCCGAGGCGATCTCCGTCAGCGGCCCGGCGATCGTCGAGGATGCGTTCGACCTGGGGGAGCCCGAACCCGAGCCCGAGCCACCTCCACCGCGGCGCGGAACCCGCGAGGCGGCGGTGGACGCACCGGCGCCGCGCGGGATCGCGTTCGAAATCGATCATCGTGTCGACCCGGACTGGGGGAGCCCAGCTCGTTCCGTCCAACCGCCGACTAAGGCGGTGCCACTTCGCGCAGCCGCTGCCCCCGAGGCGCCACCAGCCCCCGCGGTCGAGAGCGAGGCCAACTCGATCTGGGATCTGGGGTCGGTCGACGAGGCGTCGGCCGCGATCCCGACCCCGGACGCGCTCGGGCTGGACCGGCCGCAGTTGACCGAGCCCTTGCGCAGCGCGGATCTCTTCGACGATCCGAGCATCGAGATCGCTCGCCTGGCCGCAGGCGAGCAACGCGAGATCCTGATTCCGGTCGAGATCGGTGACCGCACCGGCACGAAGCGATTCACGCTTTCGATCCGGCTGCGGCTTGACCCGGTCGACTGACCCGAAACGGCCTGTCCCGTGGCCCGCGTGAGCTTCCGGAGTTTCGGGGAAGGCTACCGAGATTCCGGTCGCTCGGAGTCGCACCCGAGGACACCGCGGATTGCGCGACGGAATTCCGCCAGCTGTCCCCGTATTTCCCGTCGCGTAGCGATGCGGGACGGACGACGTTACCATTCGAGCATGGTCCGTCCCGTTCGAAGCGGATGCGCCCGCGTCGCGGCGCTGCTTCTCGGTGCCGGCATCGCCGGCAGTCTACCTGCGGCCGCGGACGAGCGGGCACCCGCGCCGTACGAATGGACCCAGGTCGCACCGGTGGTCGTGGCCGGAACGAGCCTCGGAGAGGACGGCCGGTACGTCGACTTCGTCGTCACGGACGTCGTCCGCGGGGATCTCCGCAGGGGCGAGGCCGTGCGGGTGGACGTCCGAAGCGCGAACCGCGATCGCGATCGCGAGCTCGATCCGCGGGCGCTGCACCTCGACGCCGGGCAGGCGTACGTCCTGCTCCTCGAGCCGACGGTGTCGCAGCCGGATGCGGCAGAAAAGAACCGATCTTTCGCGCTGGTGCGCGGGATCGACGGGGCTCATCGACTTCCGCCAGAAGGCCGCCAGGCGTACCTGGACGCGTTGCGTCGGTTCGTCGCGATCCAGAACGCGCGGAGCGAGGCGGTCAAGTGGGCGGCGCTCGACGAGATGCTGGGCGAGACCAACCCGCTGCTCCTCGCCGCCGCTCTAGAGCAGTTCCTCAAGTTCCGTCGCGGGACCGCGGCGCAGGCTGCCGCGGTGCCCCCATTGCTCGATCATCCGCAGGCCGAGATTCGCGAACAGGCGGCGCAGCTCGCCGGCCAGATCCTCGACCGCCGGGGCACGGCGGGGGAGGCGTTGCCGGACGAGGAGCAGATGCGCCTGTCGCTCGTCGCCCGTGCACGACGCGACGCGAGCGTGCCCGTGCGGATCGCTGCCGCGCGCGCGGTCGGAGAATTCGACGATCCCGGCGCCGAAGAGGTGCTGCGCGAGATCGCGGCGAGCGACCCGGTCCAAGAGGTGCGTTACGAGGCCGAGGTGCTCCTGCTCGATCGAGCGAGCGCGTTGACGCCGCCGAGCGCTGCCGAGGGAGGACCGAATTGACTTCTCCGACCCCCCTCCCCAAGATCGCCGACGGTCCTGCCTCGAACGCGGACAAGTCGGGGTCCGGCGTGAGCAAGAACCCCTTCCACAACTTCACCGTCCGGTTTCGCGCGGGCGAGCGCGTGTTCAGCGAGGGCGACCGCGGCACGACGATGTTCATCGTCCAGTCGGGATCGGTGCGTCTGTTCCGCGAGATCGACGGCGCCGAGCGCGAGCTTGGGGTGATGGAAAAGGGCGATTTCTTCGGGGAGATGTCGATCCTCGAGGGACTGGCCCGGACCACCCACGCCGAGGCCCGCGACCCGGTCGAGCTGATCGAGATCAACAGCACGATCTTCGACAAGATGATCAAGGGGAACATCGAGATCGCCATCCGCATGCTGCGCAAGCTCTCGATCCGCCTGCGCGAGGCGGAGCGACGGATGGAGGAGGTCGAGCGAACCGGAGCTCGACCGGTGCCTCGCGCACGCAGCCCGGTTCCCGGCGCCGGCGTCGAGTCCGCCCCGACGACCGAGCGGGGCCGACATCTGGAGCTCGAGGACGTCGGCACCGTGTTTCCGCTGGTCGGCGCGGAAACCCTGATCGGCCGGTTCGATCCCGTGACCGAGCTTCGGCCCGATGTCGACCTGAGCGAGCACGACATGAAGCGCAGCGTCTCGAGACGTCACGCGCGCATCCTCGACACGCAGGACGGGCTGATCGTGGTCGAGGAGGTCGGCGCGCTGAACGGAACGTTCGTCAACGGCACGCGGCTGACCCCGGGCCAGCCGCACCCGGTGTGCGACGGAGATCGGCTGGGCTTCGGCATGGTCAAGCTCGTCTTCCGCGCATGACTGCGGCGCGGTCGGCCCGCTTCCGGTATTCCACGATCGGCCTGGGCATCCTGCTGGCGCTTGCGGCCGGAGCCGGTCTCGCGCGGGCGGCACCTCGCGAGCCAGCGGTGCACTCCGTGGCGGTCGAGATCGTGTTCGGAACCCCGCCAGGCCCCGAACGTTTGCGCGACCGAGTGACCGAGAGCGTCGTCGATCTCCTCGGGGCCAGCCGCTGCTTCGCGGCGGTCGAGCCGGCTCGCACAGAGGGCCAGCAGGATCTGCTGCTCCGCGTGATGCTCGACGAGTTCGAGGACGCGACGCGCCACGATGCCAGCATCGGCGAGCGTGTCTCGCCGAACTCCAATCCGATGGACCTGGCGAGCCGTGTGGTCGCCGTCGTATCCGCGCTGGTCCGGCTCGAGCTGAGGGTCGGCGGCGAGGGTGGGGCGCTCGTCCGTAGCAAGCGGTTCCTGGCCGCCGAGTCGCATCGTCCCCAGCATCTCGAGGACCCGCGTCCAGTCGCCGAGGACCGGTTCGTCGAGCGTCTCGCCCGCGATATCCGCGCCTTCGCGTGCAAGGGGGATCCGGCGAAGCTGTCGCGCGAGATCGACCGAGCGCTCGAAGCGCGTTGATCCACGCACTCGTCGCGTGGTACAGTGCGCGGGCCTCCGCAGCTTGGCGAGAGGACGCCGGCTCCGGATCAGCCTCGATTTCCCCTCGTATGAGCGATCGCCCGCGCCCCCGCGTACTTTCCGGGATGCGTCCCACGGGACCGCTGCACCTCGGTCACCTCGTCGGAGCGCTCGACAATTGGGTCCGGATGCAGGACGAGTTCGACTGCTTCTATGCGATCGTGGACTGGCACGCCCTGACGACCGACTACGCCGATCCGTCGTCGATCCGAGCGAACGTCCGCGAGGTCGCGCTCGACTGGCTCGCGGCCGGGATCGATCCGGCCCGCTCGTGCCTGTTCGTGCAGTCCGCGGTCCGGGCGCACGCCGAGCTGCACCTGCTGCTGTCGATGATCGTGCCCGTGCCGTGGCTCGAGCGAGTGCCGACGTACAAGGAGCAGCAGGAGGAGCTGCGCGGCCGCGACCTGCACACGTACGGGTTCCTCGGGTATCCGCTGCTGCAGACGGCCGATGTCCTCGTGTACAAGGCCCGGTTCGTCCCGGTGGGCGAGGATCAGGTACCGCACCTCGAGCTGTCGCGCGAGATCGCGCGGCGGTTCAATCACCTCTACGGAGAGGTGTTCCCCGAACCGCAGGCGCGTCTGTCGCCCGCGGCCCGACTTCCCGGCACGGACGGACGCAAGATGTCCAAGTCGTACGGCAACGCGATCTACATGAACGAAGATGCAGCCGCAGTGCGCGCCAAGATCGACTCGATGCTCACAGACCCTCAGCGCACGCACCGCCACATCCCGGGCAATCCGGACGTCTGCCCGGTGTTCGACCACCACAAGGTGTTCTCCCCACACGAGAAACAGTCGTGGGCCGCCGACGGCTGCCGCAGCGCCGGGATCGGCTGTCGGGACTGCAAGGCCGCGCTGCGCGAGGAGCTCGACGCGCGCCTCGCCCCGCTTCGCGCACGCCGGACCGAGCTGGCCGCGGACCCCGGGCGAGTCACGGAGATCCTGGCCCGCGGCGCCGAGCGTGCGACCGAGGTCGCCGAAGCAACGCTGCGGGAGGTCCGCCGGGCGATGGGTATCGACAGGGGTGCCGCGTGAGGCTCGATCCAGATCCGGCCTCCGCCGACGCCGGACCGCAGGGTGCCGACGCCTACCGCGTGCGCGCCGGCGCGTTCGAGGGCCCGCTCGACCTGCTCCTGCACCTCGTGCGGGTCAACGAGGTCGACATCTTCGACATCCCGATCGTGTCGATCACCGAGCAATACCAGGAGCACCTGGAGCGCATGCGCGAGATGAATCTGACGGTGGCCGGCGACTACCTCGTGCTGGCGGCGACGCTGCTGCACATCAAGTCGCGCATGCTGCTGCCCGCCGACTCGACGACCGAGGCCGGAGAGCAGGAGGATCCGCGCGCTGGGCTGGTCCAGGAGCTGCTCGAGTACCAGCGGTTCAAGCAGGCGGCCGAGACCCTGCACGCACTCGACAACCGCCAGCATCTGATCTGGACGCGCGAGGAGGTCGCCGCCGACTTTCGTGACGAGGAGATGCTCGCGGTCGACCTCGTCGACCTGGTCCAGGCGTTTCGCCGGCTTCTGTCGCGACTTGGCGAGGAGGCGCGGATCCAGATCCGCCGCGATCACGTATCGGTGGCCGAAAAGATCGCGTGGCTGACCGATCTACTGGAGCAGCGGCGAACGATCGATCTCCTGGGCCTGCTCGAGGATCTCCCGACGCGCATCGAGCGTATCGCGGCGTTCCTGGCGGTGCTCGAGATGCTGCGGCTCCAGCTGATCGTGGCGTACCAGCGCAAGCCGGTCGGCGAGATCCGCATCCGGTTGCTCGACGAGTCCTCGGACCTCAAGCGTCGATCCCGGGAGGTGGAACGATGATGGACTCGGACAGCACGGCCACCGCCGAATGGCTCGTGCCCGCCGTCGGCGCCGCGATCTTCGCCTCTGACGAGCCGGTCGACGCGGCCGAGCTTGCGCGCGCGTTCGGCGGGATCGAGGTCGCCGAGGTCGAGGCCGCGGTCCGTGCGCTCGAGAAGAGCCTCGAGCAGAGCCGGTCCGGACTGCGGATCGAGGCGGTCGCCGGAGGGTTTCGGCTGGCGACGCGCCCGGAGGTCGGGGCGTGGGTGCGCCAGTACATGCGACAGCGCAATCGCACCCGCTTGTCGCCAGCGGCGATCGAGACCTTGGCCATCATCGCCTACCGCCAGCCCGTGACCCTGCCCGAGATCCAGTCCATTCGCGGGCGCGATCCGGCGGCCGCGGTGAAGACGCTGCTCGACAAGAAACTGATCCGGCTCCTCGGGCGCAAGAAGGTCGTCGGCCACCCGCTGCTCTACGGAACGTCCAAGCAGTTCCTGATTCACTTCGGCCTGAACCGACTCGGCGACCTGCCGTCGATGGAGGAGTTCGGCGAGCTTGCCGGACTGGCGGCGGAGGCTGCCCTCGAGATCGCGCGAACGACGGCATCCGCGGACGACGCCCGGACGGGCGGGGAGGACGGGATCCTGCCGCTCGAACCCGACGACGAGATCGGCGATCCGATCGACGGGAGTTCGCTCGACGAGGACGACCCTTCCGACCCAATCGCGGAGGCACCTTGAGCGATCGGCTGAACCTCGCGCTCGCGCGTGCCGGTGTCGCGTCCCGGCGCGCCTCCGACCGCTTGATCGCCGAAGGGCGCGTCACGGTCAACGGCCGCGTGGTGAACATCCTCGGCTCGCGAGTCGAGCCCGGTCGCGATCGGATCGAAGTGGACGGTCGCCGGATCCCCGCGCCTCCGGCGCGGCACACGTACCTGATGCTGCACAAGCCGCGCGGGTGCGTCACGACGATGCGCGACCCGGAGGGACGACCCACGGTGCACGGGCTGCTGCGGGGCGTCTCGGCGCGGCTGTTCCCCGTCGGCCGGCTCGACTACCAATCCGAAGGGCTCCTGCTTCTCACCGACGACGGCGATCTGGCTCGCGCGCTCATGCACCCTTCGACGGGCGTGACCAAGACGTACCAGGCCAAGGTACGGGGGACGCCCACCCCGGAGGCTCTGGCGCGATTGGCCAGGGGAGTCCGCGTCGACGGTCGCGCAACCCTTCCGGCGACCGCGGAGGTGATCCGACGGACCGGAACCGCCGCGTGGGTCGAGGTGGTGTTGAAGGAAGGACGCAAGCGCCAGGTCCGCCGGATGCTCGAGACGGTCGGTCACCCGGTCCAGCGGCTCCGCCGAACCCGCTACGACGGCCTCGAGCTGGGGGCTCTGGCCCCGGGGCGCTTCCGGGTCCTGACGTCCCGCGAGGTGGCTCGGCTGAGGCGGTCGGCGCAGGGGAAGGCGGCGAGCGTCGGCCCGGCGTAATTGACTGATACGACTGTCCTTCTTGACAGTTCCCCCCTCGCCCTCTAGCATGTTTGCTTTGTCGGTGTAGCCGCCGCATCCGGGCGTCCCATCCAAGTCACGACGGGGGGAGGGGAGCACTACCCGACCGCGAATCGGGGCCGACCAGGAGGTTGGAAGCGAAACCCATGAACACGCAACAGGAAGCCCACGAGTCTCCCAACGCGCCCGGCTCGTCGATGGTCCCGGCCGACGGTTCTGCCGCAACGACCGAGCAGGACGCCGCGGATCGCCCCGGCCCGACGCGACCCGGGATCGATATCGAGGAGGTGGACGACTTCGCCCGCGTCCTGGCCGACTTCGAGTCGCAGGTCCGCGCCGTCAAGGAAGGCGAGGTCGTCAAGGGGCGCGTCCTGCGCATCCTCGAGAAGGAAGTGATCGTCGACATCGGATACAAGTCCGAGGGTGTCATCGATCTCCAGGAGTTCCGCGGGCCGGATGGCAAGTTCCACGTCCAGGTCGGAGACTCGGTCGACGTGCTGCTCGAGCGGACCGAGGACAACGACGGCTACGTCGTGCTGTCCAAGGAGAAAGCGGAGCGGCTCAAGGTGTGGGACGAGGTCGAGCGCGCCTACGACACGGGCGAGCCGATCCTCGGGCGGGTGGTCGATCGCATCAAGGGCGGCTTGAAGGTCGATATCGGTTTGCCCGCGTTCCTGCCCGGCTCGCTCGTCGACGTGAGGCCGGTCCGCAACCTCGAGAGCCTCATCGGCCACGAGTACCGGATGCGGGTCATCAAGGTCAACAAGCGCCGGGGCAACATCGTGCTGTCCCGCAAGGCCGTGCTCGAGATCGAGAACGCCGAGAAGAAGAAGCGGACGCTGGCCGATCTCGAGGAGGGCAAGATCCTCCGCGGGACCGTCAAGAACCTCACCGAGTACGGGGCGTTCATCGACCTGGGCGGAATCGACGGCTTGCTGCACATCACCGACATCTCGTGGGGCCGGATCACTCACCCGTCGGAGAAGTTCCAGATCGGGGACGAGCTCGACGTGATCGTCCTGAAATTCGATCGCGAAAAGGAGCGCGTGTCCCTCGGATTCAAGCAGCTGCAGGACGATCCGTGGGACAACGTCCAGGTCAAGCACCCGCCCTACTCGCGCATTCGCGGCAAGGTGGTGAGCCTGACCGACTACGGTGCCTTCGTCGAGGTCGACGAGGGCGTCGAGGGTCTGATCCACGTGTCCGAGATGTCCTGGACGAAGCGCGTGAAGCACCCCTCGAAGCTGCTGAACGTCGGCGACTGGGTCGAGTGCGTGGTGCTCGAGATCGATCAGGAGGCGCGCCGGCTGTCGCTCGGGCTCAAGCAGACCGAGCCCAATCCGTGGGACCTGATCGGATCGAAGTACCGCGTCGGCGACCGGCTGAAGGGCGTAGTGCGCAACCTGACCGACTTCGGCGCGTTCGTCGAGGTCGAGGAGGGGATCGACGGTCTCGTTCACATCTCGGACCTGTCGTGGACCAAGCGCGTGAAGCACCCCAGCGAAGTGCTGAACAAGGGCGACGAGATCGAGGCGGTGATTCTCAAGATCGACTCGGAGAACCAGCGTCTCTCGCTGGGCGTCAAGCAGATCCAGCCCAACGCGGTCGAGGACTTCTTCCACACCCACGGCCCGGGCGATGTCCTGATGGGCCGGATCACGCGGATGGCGGAGTTCGGCGCGTTCGTCGAGCTGTTCGAGGGCGTCGAGGGTTTGGTCCACGTATCCGAGATGGCGAACGAGAGAGTGGAGAACCCGCAGGACAAGTTCCAGGTGGGACAAGAGGTTCGGGTCAAGATCCTGAAGATGGACCCGGTCGACCGGAAGATCGGGCTGTCGATCAAGGCGGCGCTGAACGAGCCCGATCCCGAGTCGGTTCAGGCGTACTTCGACGGACAGTCCGGCAGCGGACGGGCGACGCTCGGCGACGTGATCGACCCGGCGATGTTCGGCGGCACGGCGTCGGGGCGGAGCCAGCCCGACGACGACGAGGACGCGCGCGACGGAGGACGCGCGCGCGGCGACGAGTCCGACTGATCGCCCGCTCGATCCGTCTCCGCTCGGGGAGGGGAGCATGACGAAGGCCGATCTGGTCGACGAGGTCGTCCGGGTCTCGAACGTGTCGAAGAAGCACGCCGAGATCATCGTCCATACCGTCTTCTCCTCGATCATCGACGCGCTGCAGCGGGACGACAAGATCGAGTTGCGCGGCTTCGGCAGCTTCCGCTTGAGACGCCGCCGCCCCCGGCAGGGGCGAAACCCCAAGACTGGCGACCAGGTGGAGGTTCCGGAGAAGCGCATCCCGTACTTCAAGCCGGGCAAGGAACTGAAGGACCTGATCAACGACGGCGCGCCACAGGCCGAGTCCGCTCCCATCGCTTCTCGAGACGCGCTGGACCGACCGTGAAATCCCCCCCGCGCCGCGGCGCTCCCGAAGCCTCGCGGGAACCCGCCGTCGGGGCTGCCCCGCGGTACCACATCGAGACCTGGGGCTGTCAGATGAACGTGCACGACTCGGAAAAGCTCGCGTCCGGGCTCGAGCGTGACGGGTACGTTCGCGCCGAGGGCGTCGCCGACGCCGACGTCGTTCTGCTGAATACGTGCGCGATCCGGGAGAAGGCCGAAGAGAAGGTATTCAGCGCGCTCGGGCGCCTGCGGGGCTGGAAGGATGCCGTCCCGGGGCGGGTGCTCGGCGTGTGCGGCTGCGTGGCGCAGCAGTCCGGTCCCGCGATCTTCCGCCGCGCGCCACACGTGGATCTGGTCGTCGGACCGCGAGCCGCCTCCTCGATCCCGGGCGCGGTCCGGAGCGCTCGGGGATCCGGCGCACCGGCGCGCTTCCTCGATCTCGAGCAGCGCACGGACTCGCTTTCGTTCCCGTTCGACGAGATCCGGCGCGAAGGGCTCGGTTCCGGCAAGGCGTTCGTGACGATCATCGAGGGCTGCAACCACCGTTGCACGTATTGCGTCGTGCCGCGGACGCGCGGCGCCGAGATCTGCCGACCGATGACCGATGTCCTGGCCGAGGTCCGATCGCTCGCGGGCTCCGGGATCGTCGAGGTCGAATTCCTCGGGCAGACTGTCAATGCATACCGCGATGCAGAGGGCCACCCGCTCGGGGACCTGCTCCGCTCCGCAGCCGAGGTCCCCGGGATCGCGCGACTCCGCTTCACGACCTCCCACCCGGCACAGATGACGGATCGACTCATGGACGCGATGCGCGACGCGAGGCCGACGGTGTGCCCGTACTTGCACCTGCCGGTGCAGTCGGGCAGCTCGACGGTGCTCCGCACGATGCGCCGCGGATACGATCGGGAAGGGTACCTTGCGAAGATCGACGGCCTCCGCCGCCGAATCCCCGTGATGAGCTTCGGAACGGACGTCATCGTGGGCTTCCCGACCGAGACCGAGGCGGACTTCCAGGAGACCGATCGGCTACTCGACGAGGTGGGATTCGACGTGGTCTACTCGTTCGCGTACTCCGAGCGGGCGGGGACTCGCGCGGTGGAATTGGGGGACACGGTCGAAACGCGGGTGAAGTTCGCGCGTCTCGCCCGCGTCCAGGAGCACCAGATCGCGATCCAGGAGCGCCGGAACCGTGAATGGATCGGACGGACGGTCCCGATCCTCATCGAGGGACCGAGCCAAAGAGGCGACTCGCAGTGGACCGGACGAACCGCGGAGAATCGAATCGTCCATTTCCCGGGTCCGGATCGGGCTGGCCGGATCCTCGACGTGCGGGTGACGGATGCAACCGCGCTGTCGCTCCGCGGAGAACGGATCGGCTCGCACGCTTGACCCGATTGGAATCGCCCCATATAGTGCCGACCCGCACGGGTCGCTGGAAGGGAGAGCAAGGTCCATGCCGGTGGAGATGAAGATCAAGGGTCTGATGATCGACCCCGTGTCGAACATGCCGATCATCATCCTCAAGGACGCCACGGGACAAGCGGTTCTCCCGATCTGGGTCGGGATCTTCGAGGCCAACGCGATCGCGGTCCGCCTCGAGAACATCGTGTCCCCGCGGCCGATGACGCACGACCTTCTGCGCAACGTCATCGACGAGCTGCAGGCGCGGATCCAGCGGATCACGATCACCGACCTCAAGGACAACACGTTCTTCGCTCGAATCCTGCTCACCTGCAGCGGGCGCGACCTGATCATCGACGCCCGTCCGAGCGATGCGATGGCTCTCGCGCTGCGAGCCGAGGCTCCGATCTTCGTGGAGCAGTCCGTCCTCGACAAGTCCTCCTCCGGCGATGGATCGTCGGACTCCGAGGAAACCGAGCGACTACGAAAGTGGCTCGAAACGGTCGACCCCGAGGAGCTGGGCAAGTACGAGATGTAGCTACTGACTTTCGCCTGACATTCCCTACCATCCGCCTCGCCTCGCCTCGCCCCGCTCGCATCTCGCGGTCCGTGTTGACAAGCGACCTGACCCACGGGTAGACTCCTGCCGCAACGCCCGGGCACCGTATCCAGGATGCATTTCGACTCCGACCACAACATCGAGCGGTCCCACCCTCACCTGAGGGGCCTGGACGGAGGGCCATGACGACGCGAGTTCTCGTCATCGCGAACCAGAAGGGCGGCGTCGGCAAGACGACAACGGCGATCAACCTCGCCGCGGCTCTCGCTCAGCGCCGAAAGAAGACCCTGCTGATCGATCTCGATCCCCAAGGCAATGCCACGATCACCTTCGTCGATCCGCAGTCGCTGACACGCTCGAGCTACGACGTGCTGGTCGATCCTGGGGTGACCGCTGCCGACGCCATCATGCCTACCGGAGTCGACGAGCTCGACCTGATCGGAGCGCGAATCTCCCTCGCCAAGGCGGAAACGAAGCTGATCGGGGAGTTCGACAGCCATTATCGGCTGAAGGACAAGCTCGGCGCCGTGCGCGACCTCTACGAATACATCGTGATCGACACCCCGCCGACACTCGGGGTGTTGACGGTCAACGCCCTGGTGGCGGGAACCCATCTCTTGGTCCCGATTCAGTCGTCCTACTACGCGCTCGAGGGGACGGACGACTTGCTGGACACCTACGAGAAGATCCGCGCGCGGCCCAACCCGGAGCTGCAGTTCCTCGGCGTTGTGATCACGCTCCACGACCGGCGCACGAATCTGGCCCGCGACGTGCGCCAGCAGATTCGCGGCGTGTTCGGTGACAAGGTCCTCGAGACGACGATCTCGCGCAGCGTTCGGCTGGAAGAGTCGCCCGCCTATCGCCAGAGCATCTTCACGTTCGCTCCGAACTCGGCGGGAGCTTCGGAGTACTACCGTTTGTCCGAGGAGGTGATCGGCCGTGTCTAGATCCAGAGGACTTCCCGATGCGATGCGCATGCGCCACGACAGTCACTTCGTCGAGGAGATCACCGCGCAGCGCTCCGAGAGCATCGGCCGGATGATCGATGTCCGGCGGATCGAGCCCAATCCACATCAGCCCCGCAAGGATTTCGGCGACCTCTCGGAGATGGTGGCGTCGGTCAAGGAAAAGGGGGTTCTCGAGCCGATCCTCGTCCGCCACCACGAGGGCTCCTTTCAGATCATCGCCGGCGAGCGTCGGTTCCAGGCGGCTCGCATGGCGGGACTGCAGCGGGTTCCGTGCATCGAGGTCGACGTCGACGCGCGCGGCATGCTCGAGATCTCTTTGATCGAGAACCTGCAGCGCCGTGACCTCACGCCGTTCGAGGAGTCGGCGGCGATTCAGCGCCTGTGCGACCAGTTTCGGTATACGCACGAAGAGATCGCTCGCAAGCTCGGGAAGTCTCGCACGGTGATCACCGAGGCGCTGAGCTTGAACCGGATGCCGGAGGATATTCAGGAGCGTTGTCGGCAAGCCGACATTACGAGCAAGTCGATGCTTCTCCAGATCGTCCGCCTGCCAACCGTCGAGGACATGAACAAGCTCGTGGACAAGATCACCGGTGAGGGATTCACTCGCGAGCAGGCGCGTCAATTCAAGCGCGTCGACGGTCCAACCCCGGTGAAGAATTTCACGTACCGGTTTCAGCCCGACGATCGACCGTACCAGTTCGTGGTCCGCTTCGATCGACCGGAGGTGGAACGGGCCGAGCTGATCGCCGCGATCCGCGACCTCCTGGCGCAGCTCCTCCAGGACAGCGAGCCGAGCCTCGGGGACATGAGCGACGCCTAGTCGTAGGGCGCGAGGAACCGCTGGAGTTCAGGTTGTGACGGTTGGCCGACTCCCCCGCCCCCTCTGGTTTACATAATGCACCTTATCGGACGTTGGCGGCCGGCCCGGATCCGGCCCTTCCGTGAAGTCGCCCCGCCGTTCCTGGTTTAGGCTCCTCTCCATGCGCATCAGCAGCAGAATCGCTCGCTACATCGGCTCCGAGCTCCGAGCGCCGATGCTGATCGGGCTCGTCCTCTGGACGTTCGTCCTGCTGATGAACCACTTCTTTCTGGTGGCCGAGCGGGCTCTCGCCAAGAACCTCGGCCCGGACGTCACGCTGCGCCTGTTTCTCACCGGCATGCCGGGTTTGCTGGTCCTGACGATCCCCATGGCGGTCCTGCTCGGCTCACTGATCGCGATGGGGCGGCTCTCGGCGGACCACGAGTGGGACGCTTTACAGAGCGCCGGGCGCGGGCCACGGACCCTCCTGGGTCCTTTGCTGCTGCACGGCTCTCTCGCCGGGCTCTTGGCTTTCTACGTGCTCTCGGAGCTTGCCCCGCGAGCGAACTACCTCCGGCGGGAGCTCCAGGGGCAGATCCTGTTCTCCTCGAGCCTGGCCAGCGACCTGAAGCCGCGGGTGTTCTACACGGAGCTACAGAATACGGTCCTGTTCGTCGACGACATCGGCTCGCAGTCGAGCTCCCGGCTCGAAGGCGTGCTCCTGGTTCGTCACGATCCGCGCCGGTCAACCTATGACGTGATCCTCGCCGACTCGGGCGATCTCTTCCCGGCCGCCGATCGTTCCGGGACGCTGCTGTTCGATCTGCACGACGGAGTGATCCACCATTACGACCCAACCGATCCGGATTCCTACCTGCTCAGCTCGTTCGTTCACGTTCGCGAGCCGTTCGAACCGCCGGAGTACTTGCGCAGCTTCCAGGAACCGCCACGCCGAGTCGTGTCGGACCTGCCGCTCCGCGAGCTGCTCGGCGAGGCCTCGACGGCCCGCCACGAGCTGCGCCAGGCCGCGCAGCGAGTGGCCGCCTCCGCGAGCGGAACCCGCGCACAGGATCTCTTCCTTCCAGCGCATCGGGTGCGTGTCTCGACGGTCGAGTTGCACTCTCGCCTAGCCCTTCCTGGCGCCTCGATCGTTCTGTCGGCTCTGGCACTGCCCCTCGGAATCCGCCGCGCCCGCTCCGGCAAGGGCGCCGGCTTCGCGATCAGTCTCCTCGTGATCGTGCTCTACTGGGCGGTGTTCACGTTCACGCGCGATCAGGCGCTCGCCGGCCGGATCCCCGCCGCCCTCGGACCGTGGAGCGCCAACATCGTCCTCGCGGTGTGGGCCGCGATCGGGATGTGGGGCATGCGCCGGCCGTCCGACCTCGATACCGGCCCCGTGGCCTCCGTGCGCCGTCTCGCATTGCGCGTTGCACGTTGGCGTCGCAGCCGTCGGCAGGCGACCGGGACCGGCGCCGGGGAATGGGGTTCCTCCTCTTCCCCGGCCGGAGTCGAGGCGCTCGAGAGACTCGGCGGAACGAGCGCGCGCTTCGTGCTACGCGTGGATCAATACGTGGCGGCGACGTACCTACGGGTGCTGCTCCTGGCTCTCGCTGCGGCGTACCTGATGTACGCGCTCGTCGAGCTGAAGAAGCTGACGGATGGGATGCTGCGGACGAAGGAGCCAGCAACGTTGCTGCTGGCGTACTTCCTGTACTTTCTCCCGAGCGTGCTTCCGGTGGTGTTCCCGATCGCGTGCCTCGTCGCCGCCGTCATCGCGTTCAGTGTGCTGTCGCGCAACGGAGAGCTGAGCGCGATGCTGTCGAGCGGGCACAGCCTGCGTCGAGCGACCGTCCCCGTCCTCGTCGCGACGGGCATCCTGTGCGGCGTCGCCTACCTCGTACAGGACACGATCGGTCCGATCGCGAATCGACGGGCCAGCGAGATCGCGGATCGGATCCTCGGACGGGCACCAAAGACGCACGGCCTCCCACCGGGCGGTCGGTGGAGTTTCGGGGCGGAGGGTCAGCGACTCTACAACTATCGGTTCGCCGATCCCGATCAAGAGACGTTCCAGTCCTTCACCGCGTTCACCATCGACCGGCGCACGCCGCGGATTCTCGATCAGCGCTACGCGGAGCGCGCTCGCTGGCTCGGCGGAGAACGGTGGGAGCTATCGGGCGGGTGGTACCGCTCGTTTCCGGACGGCGGATCGGTCGGCGAGTACGAGAGATTCTCGGGGACACGGATCGAGTCGCTCGAAAGACCGACCGACCTCTCGAGCCGCCAGCTGTCGGCCGGCCTACGCACCGACGTCAGCGAGCAAATGACGTTTGCGGAGCTGCGCGAGGAGATCGTCGATCTCGAGCGAGGTGGCTACGACACGACGCGACTGCGGGTCGCGCTCCACAGCAAGGTCGCACGAGCGGTTGCGCCGATCGTCATGGTCGTGCTCGGACTCCCCTTCGCGCTCCGCCTCGGTCGCCGCGGTGCGCTCTACGGCGTCGGTGTCGCCCTGATTCTCGTGATCGTATACTGGGCCGCGTTCGCGGTGTTCAACGCCCTCGGGCTCGAGACGGTCCTCGTCCCGTGGGTCGCGGCGTGGACCCCGAATGTCGTGTTCGGGATCATCGGCATCTATCTCATGCTCCTCGTTCGAACGTAGCGACCGAAGCGGCCGGGCTACCTCGCCTGCGCCACGACGAGGATCCCGACACCGATCGGAAGGGTGAGACCCCGCGATAGCGCCGCGCGCTCGATGTGGCACGCGAGTCGCGCGACGGACTCGACGACGCGAGGGGGGTGACGAAGTTCGCCGACGTGTTCGTCGGCGGCCAGATCGGCTCTCAGATGTCCCAGCACACGATCCTTCATGGCAGCCAGCAGCGCCGGGACGAGCGAAACGACGTTGAAGGAGCTGGACACGCGGATCTCGAAGCCGGCGTCCTCGACGAGCCGACGCAGGCGGGCGGCCCCAAAGCGCCGCGCACCGAGATCCACGACGTCGTGGCGGCGGCGCAGCACCTCCCATGCGGGCTCGGTGAGCACCAACCATCCCCCGCTGCGGAGAACATGGCGAATCGCGCTCAATGTCCGTGCCTCGTCGTCGATCCACGCGTGGTACAGGACGTTGAACACCGAGACCAGGTCGAAGGTTCCCGGCGCGAATGTGTCGGCGAGTCGGTTGGCGTCGGCCCGCACCAGCCGGGCGTCGACGTGTTTCGTCCTCGCGAGGCCGAGGGCGACGGGAGAGCGATCGACGCCGACGACGAGTTCACACCGGTTGGCCAGGATGCGCGTCGTCCCCGCGCTGCCGCATCCGACATCGAGCGCGCGTCCTGTGAGCTCCGGGGCGTGGCGATCGAGCAGCGCGGATACCAGGGCTCGCCGGTGATCGAACCACCAGTGGCGATCCTCGACGGTGGCGGTCTGGCGGTAGAAGCTCTCGATCATGGCGCATCGGCCCGCTCACCCTCGAGGTAGCGTCGCAGATCGGCCTGCCGGGGGTCAAGCGCGAGCGAGCGCTGCCAGGCGAGCCGCGCGTCGCTGACGCGGCCAGCTCGGCGGTACGCTTCCCCGAGGTAGTTCAGCATCTCGACGCTCGCCGGAGCGAGCGCTCGGGCCCGCTCGAGCCTCGCGATCGACGAGTCGAGGTGGCCCTGCTCAAGCTCGAGCGCCCCGAGCTTGATCCAGGGGGCCGCTCCTGTCCGCGGATCCTCGACGGCCCGCAGCAATTCCACCCGGGCCTCGTCCAGCCGTCCACGTAGCCGGTGGACCAGGGCGAGGTTCATGCGCGCGTCGCCGTAGGCCGGATCGAGAACGAGCGCGCGACCGAGGAGTCGCTCGGCGCTGTCGAGCTGCTCGGCGGTGATGTCGAGACCGGCCAGGTTGTTCAGCGGCGAGGGATAGGACGGGTTCGCCGCCGCTGCGCGCGTCCAGTACTCGCGCGCCGCGTCACGCTCCCCTCTCGCGTAGTGCCAGCTCCCGAGGTTGTTCAGCACCTCCGCGTGGTTCGGTGCCTTGACCAGCGCACGCGCGTAGAGGTCCCGCGCCTCGTCCATCCGACCGAGGTCCTGGTACACGAGCGCCAGATTGTTGTACGCGCCCATGAAATACGGATCGGCATCGATCGCGCGTCGATACCATACGGCCGCCTGCTCGAGATCCCCGCGCCGGCGGCACAGCGTCCCGAGGTGGTTGCGCGGGAGCGGCGCGTCCGGATCGATGTCCACGGCGCGACGGAACTCCCGCTCCGCCCCGGCCAGGTCGCCCCGCCGCTCGAGCAGCTGGCCGAGCGTGCTGCGCAGGTCGGCCGCGTCCGTTTCCCGCTCGAGCACCCGCCGGAGCAGCGTCTCCGCTCGGTCGAGGTCGTTCTGCTCCATCCGTAGCTGTGCCAGGAGATGCCCGGCGGCCCGGAACGTCGCCGGATGCTCGACCGCCGGACCGATCGCATCCACCGCCTCGGCGAGTCGCTCCTGCGCGCGCAGAGCGAGCGCGAGGTTCACGCGAAGCATCGGAACCCCGGGGTTCTCCTCGAGTCCGTGACGAAACTCTCGCTCGGCCTCCTCGTAGCGCGCCTCGGCGAGCAGCGCGACCCCGGCGTTGTTCCGGGCCGTGGCCGAGCCGCCCTCGGTCGCCGCGCCGCCGACGTATCCGAGGCTCTCGAGCTTCGCGAGCAGGTCGGCGGCCGCGGGATCGGAGCGGGCCTCGGCGCGGAGGTCTTCCCGCAGCGGATCGTCGAGTCGGAATCGCACGGGGTGGGTCTCGAGGAAGCCTGGCTCGATCGCGGCGGCGAGCACCCGCCCCGGCCAGCTGCGCGGGATCGGCTGGCCGAACAGCGCGAGCACGGTCGGCGCGATGTCGTAGACGCTGGCCTCCTCGAGCCGAGCTCCGCGTTTCACGTGCGCGCCCGACAGTACGATGACGCCGAACCGCCGGTGCCAGTCGGCCGCGGCGCCGTGCCCGATGCGCGAGTCGGTCGTCCGCGGGCGCGTGGCATCCGATGCAAAGCCGTGGTCGCTCAGGACGAGCACGGTCCATTCCGGACCGCGCTCGGCGAGCAGCGCGCCGAGCTGTCGATCGGCCTCCTCG
>Ga0247727_10003018_pt1 | contig 37795 bp, 27 predicted proteins | sample WisWelCaveWW1625_FD_202498 | JGI IMG/M metagenome (GOLD analysis project Ga0247727, IMG submission 202498) | Biofilm microbial communities from Wishing Well Cave, Virginia, United States - WW16-25 | ecosystem: Environmental > Aquatic > Deep subsurface > Groundwater > Cave microbial mat | place...
ATGGGCGCGAGTATTTTGTTTCTTTGGACGGCGTTTTCCGCTTTGACGACAGCCAACAACGCCTCGTGCAGGATTCGACTTTTCAAGAGGTCTCTCGCGGCGGCGATGCCAGTGAATATAGAATGAGGACCGACAATCGCGGCCGCGTGTGGATGAGTTTCGGTCGGGAAAGCGCGGTTGGGTTGCCGCAAGCGGACGGCGCCCTTCGACCAGGCTCAGGGCAGGTCTATCGCATCGAAAAAGCGCCCTTCCTGCCTTTTGCCGATGTCGCCGTCTCTGCCATTCTCCCCGAAGACAATGGCATCGTCTGGTTCGGCGGCACGGAGGGGGTGATTCGCTACGATTCCAATCTGCAAAAAAATTATGCTAGCGATTATTCTGCATTGATCCGCCGCGTGATCGTCGGCGAAGATTCATTGATTTTCGGCGGCGCTGCTGTTGAAGGCTTGTCATCACTTAAAGATAAGCAGCCCGAGGTCTTGCGCTCTTCGCCCTTCGCTCCACGCCCCACGCTCGCCTACGGCGAAAACACCCTCCATTTCGAATACGCCGCGCCGTTTTTCGAGCAGGAAAACAAAACCCAATATCAAACCTTTCTCGAAGGCTTCGACGAGAACTGGTCGGCGTGGCATCGCAACACGCAAAAGGAATACACCAATTTGTCCGAGGGCGATTATCGCTTCCGCGTGCGCGCGAAGAACATCTATCAGCATGAAAGCCAGGAAGGCGTGTATGCTTTCAAAATTTTGCCGCCGTGGTATCGTGCGTGGTGGGCGTATCTTTTCTACGTGCTGGCTGCGGGCGGTTTTGTCTTTGGCCTCATCAGAATGCGCACACGTCAGTTGGAAGCCAGCCACCGCGAGCTGGAAAAGACGGTGGTGGAGCGCACGCAGGAAATTCAGCAGAAAGTCAACGAGCTGGCCATTATCAACAGCGTGGGCAGCGGTTTGGCCAAGCAGCTCGACTTTCAAGCCATCGTGGATTTGGTGGGAGACAAAATCCGCGACATCTTCAAATCGCCGACCATTTACATTGCCTTGTATGATCGCAAAACGAATCTTCTGAATTTCCCATACTATTTAGAACAAAACGCACGAATTGATGCGGAGCCTATACCATTCGGCGCGGGACTCACTTCGCACGTGATCAAAACACGCCAGCCGCTGTTCATCGTCGAGAATGCGGAACAGCGTTTTGCCGAGCTTGGCGCATTATCAAGCTACAAAGATGAAGTTCCCAAGAAATCCTGGCTGGGCGTGCCCATTCTCATGGGCGAAGTTGCGACCGGCGTCATTACGTTGCAGGATGTGAAAGAGCATGCTTATACCGAGGCGGATGTCCGGCTGCTTTCGACACTGGCCTCCAACATGGGCGTGGCGTTGGAAAACGCGCGGCTCTTTGATGAAACCAATCGTCTATTGAAAGACACCGAGCAGCGCAACGCCGAGCTGGCCGTCATCAACAGCGTGCAAGAAGGCCTGGTCGCGCAGATGGACATGCAGGGCATTTACGAATTAGTCGGCGAGAAAATTCGTGAGATTTTCAACGCCCAAGTGATCGATATTGTGATCTACGACCGTGAAGCGAATCTGATCGAAGATCGTTATTGCTATGAAAAAGGTGATATGACACGGCTTGGTCCACGCAAGCCAAACGGTTTTAGAAAACACATCATCGAGACTCGCCAGCCGTTGATCCTTAATCAGAATATGGCGCAAGCTCAACGAGATTACGATAACCAAGTCATGATCGGCGAACCCACAAAATCCTGCGTTTTTGTGCCCATGATCGCTGGAGGTGAAGTCACCGGCGTCGTCAGTTTGCAAAACCTTGATCAAGAAAACGCCTTTCCGGATTCCGACGTGCGCCTGCTCACCACTCTTGCCAACGGCATGAGCGTGGCGCTGGAGAATGCCCGCCTGTTCGACGAGACCAATCGCCTGCTGAAAGAAACTGAGGCGCGCGCGGTGGAGCTGGCGATCATTAACAAAGTCGGCGAAGGCTTGGCGCAGCAGCTCGACTTCCAGGGCATTATCGATTTGGTCGGCGACAAAATCGTCGAAGTCTTCAAAGCGCAAGTCGTGACCGTCTCCCTCTTCGATCCTAAAGTTAAAACGATTCATCATCGCTATATGATCGAGCGCGGTCAGAGGTTCTTTCTCGAAAAGCCGCAAGCTTGTGATCCTGATCGGCTCGAAATCATTCAAACGCGCAAGCCGCTGGTTTTCGGAACAGCGGAGGAAATGATCGCCCGCACAGGCGAAGAAGTTATCGCCGGAGAATTCCCCAAATCTTGGATGGGTGTCCCCATTATTCTCGGCCAGGAAGCGACAGGTGTGGTGACCGTACAAGATCTGGATCGGGAGCATGCTTTTGGCGATTCCGAAGTACGCCTGCTGGAAACCTTGGCCTCGAACATGGGCGTGGCTCTGGAAAACGCCAGACTCTTCGATGAAACCAAACGCTTGCTGAAAGAAAGTGAGCAGCGCAACGCCGAGTTGGCCGTCATCAACAGCGTGCAAGAAGGCTTGGTGCGCGAGTTGGATATGCAGGGCATCTACGATCTTGTGGGCAACCGCCTTTGCACGTTGTTCGACACGCAGGCTGTGATCATTCGCACGTTCGATCATGAGACCGGCCTCGAACACCGGCAATTTGCCATCGAAAAAGGCGTGCGACACTACCTCGAACCGCGCCCGTTTATATGGGCCAACCGCGAGCTGATTCGCACACGACAACCGATGCTGATCAACGAAAATTATGTGGAGACCGCGCGAAAATTTGGCGGCACTGGAGTCAGCTTCGGCCAGCCTCCCAAGTCTGCGGTGTTCATGCCCATGCTCGTAGGCGACACGGTCAAGGGCTCCATCAGCTTGCAGAATGTCGATCGCGAAAATGCCTTCAGCGAATCCGACGTGCGGCTACTCTCCACGTTGGCCAATAGCATGAGCGTGGCGCTGGCGAATGCCCGCCTGTTCCATGAAACCAACCGGCTGTTGGCGGACACGAAGCAGCGCGCAGCGGAGCTGGCGACGGTCAACAGCATCAGCGAAGCGCTGGCCTCGCAACTGAACCAGGACGATCTCATTCAATTGGTGGGCGAGCAGATTCGTCAGGTTTTCAGAGCCAATATCGTTTACGTGGCGCTGCTCGATAAAGCGACGAACATGATCCATTTTCCCTACAGCTTCGGCGAGGACCCTGCTCCAATGCTCCTGGGCGAAGGCTTGACTTCGCAAATTATCACAACGGGTAAGCCGTTGCTCATTAACGAAGACGTTGACGGAAGCTATACGAAGCTTGGCATAGCAGATACTGGTGCGCCCGCTGAATCTTACCTCGGCGTGCCGATTCCGGTGGGAAATGAGGTCATTGGCGTCATCAGCGCGCAAAGCTCCGAGCAGGAGAATCGCTTCACCGATGCTGATTTGCGGCTGCTGAACACGATTGCAGCCAACGTCGGGGTCGCTTTGCACAATGCCCGCTTGTTCGAGGAAACGCAGGAAGCCCGCGCCGCCGCGGAAGAAGCCAACGAGGCCAAGAGCAGTTTTCTCTCCACCGTCAGCCACGAGCTGCGCACGCCGCTCACCTCGGTGCTCGGCTTTGCGAAGATCATCAAGAAACGGTTGGAGGAAAAAATCTTCCCGCTGCTTAAAACCGAGGACAACAAAGTCAAGCGCACCGTTGATCAAGTCGCGGAGAACCTCAGCGTCGTCGTGGCCGAGGGCGAGCGTTTAACGACGTTGATCAACAACGTGCTCGATCTCGCCAAGATCGAGGCCGGCAAAATCGAATGGCACATGGAAACGCTCAACGTGCCGGAGATCATCGAGCGCGCCACCGCCGCCACCGCCTCGCTGTTCGACAGCAGCGGCTTGAAATTGAAAAAGGATGTCGCGGCCGGTTTGCCGGAAATTGTTGGTGATCAGGACAAAATGATTCAGGTGGTGATCAATCTCATTTCCAACGCGGTCAAGTTCACGGACAAAGGCTCGGTGACTTGCCGCGCCAAACAAACCAATGACGAGATCATCGTCAGCATCATCGATACCGGCATGGGCATCGCACCGGAAGATCAGCCGAGGGTGTTCGAGAAATTCAAGCAAGTCGGCGACACGCTCACCAACAAGCCCAAAGGCACGGGTCTGGGTTTGACCATTTGCAAAGAGATCGTCGAGCATCACCGCGGCCGCATTTGGGTGGAAAGTGAGATCGGCAAAGGCAGCACTTTTTCGGTCGCGTTGCCGATCAAGAGCAAAACCGCGCGTGACGGCGAATTGCCGCACGTTGATTTCGCTGCGCTGATGGCGCAACTGAAGCAGCGCGTACAGACCACGGCGATGAAACCGCTGAACGGCAAACCCAGCATTTTGGCGGTGGATGATGACGCTTCCATTCGCGAGTTACTCAAGCAAGAGTTTCGCGAGGCCGGCTATGAAGTGCGCGTCGCGAGCAATGGCCGAGAGGCCCTCGAGCAAATCCGCCGCGAGCATCCCGATCTCGTGATTTTGGATGTGATGATGCCGGAGATGAACGGCTTCGACGTTGCTGCCGTGTTGAAGAACGACCCCGCGACGATGGACATTCCCATTCTCATCTTGTCGATCGTGCAAGATCGCGAGCGCGGCTTTCGTCTCGGCGTTGATCGTTATCTCACCAAGCCGATCGACACTGAAGCGCTCTTCCGCGAAGTCGGTTCGTTGCTGCAGCAAGGCAAATCGCACCGCAAAGTGATGGTCGTCGATGAAGACGCCTCGACGGTGAAGACGCTCGCCGAAGTGCTGCAAGCACGCGGCTATCACGTCGTCGAAGCCAACGGCCCGGAGCTGGTGCAGAAAGCGGTATCTGAAAAGCCCGATATTATCATTTTGAACTCGATGCTGTCGGGAAAGCAGGAGTTGGTCAAATCCCTGCGCTTCGAGAAGGGGTTGGAGGATGTGTTGTTTTTGGTGTATCAATGAGTGATGTCGTGTCCCAAAAATTTTCCAACGGATAGAAACAACCCAGCGGATGAAAAGCAAAGCCGATGGTTTTAGACTGCAATATTTTTTATCGGTTGGGTTGTTTCTATCCGTTGGAGATTTTTTCCAACCGGATAGAAACAACCCAGCGGATGAAAAGCAAAGCCGATGGTTTTAGGCTGCAATATTTTTTATCGGTTGGGTTGTTTCTATCCGTTGGAGATTTTTTCCAACCGGATAGAAACAACCCAACGGATGAAAAGCAAAGCCGATGGTTTTAGACTGCAATATTTTTTTAATCTGTTGGGTTGTTTCTATCTGTTGGAGATTTTTTTTACACCTAAACGGATGATAGGCGAAACCGATGAGAACAAAGCGCGGAGGAAGAATATGGAACTGATCTATGAAGATTTGACGCACGAATTGATTGGATGCTTCTTTCAAGTTCATAACACGGTTGGTGTAGGTTATGACGAGTTTACTTATCACAAGGCCCTTGAACGCCGCTTTCGCAAAATAGGATTTGATCATTGCTCAGAGGAACGCAAAGCACTCATGCATCGCGGTCGTAAGGCGAGGGAGTTTAAAGCCGATCTTATTACGTTTGACAAAATCATCTTGGAATTGAAGACGCTACAATCCAATTTCGTCAGGGCGAATTATGTGCAAATCATCTCGGAATTGAAGCTCTGGGAGATGCGCTTGGGTTTGTTGGTGAATTTCGGTTTGCAAAAAGTTGAGATCGAACGCATTCCATTTACGGAAAAGACCAAGACAGTTTGTGAGAATTATGACTATGTTAGAGATTAGGCTTCATCCGAAATAACGATTTAGTACCAAAAATGCTGAGAAATTCACGCTAAAATCCTTATTTCGGATAAGGTCTATTGCATCACCGCACAGGATAGAGATATTCTGGCAAGGCTTCGTGATGCCATCCTGCATGTGTTCGAGATGCACGGGTTGGGCTACGGCGAGATGACTTGCCGGAAACTCGTCGAAGCTGAACTTGATTTTCGAGGAAACAAATTTCAAAACCGCTCCCCCCATAGAGGTGAGCTATGAGGGTGAAATCATCAGCGTATTCAAGATGAAGCCGCTCTTAATCGAGAACCGAATCATCTGCGATTTCAAAGCTCTCGAAGAAAAAGTTGACTTTTACGACATCGCCAAAATTCAATCCTATTTGAAAGCATTGAACTTAAAAACCGGTGTCATCGTCAACTTTGGCAAGAACGATCTCGAAATCCGAGGAATACGCGGCCAATAGTAGATCCATTTTTTTCATCCGTTGGGTTGTTTCTATCCGTTGGAAATTTTTTGCCGCCGATTCGACCTGCTACAGACAAACTATGAAACACCTCATCCTATTCCTTGTCATCCTCAACGCGCCCTGGCCTTTGCGTGCGCAACCTGGGCCGATAAAATTCGAGCATCTGACCATCGAAGAAGGTCTCTCCAGCAATTTCGTGTGGGGCATCCTGCAGGACCGCCGAGGATTTCTCTGGTTTGCCACGCGCGACGGGTTGAGCCGTTTCGATGGCTATAAAGTCACGAGTTTCCGGCATCAGGGAACCGGCACGGTGAGCCACAATGACATTTGGGCGGTCTATGAAGATCGCGCCGGCTCAAAAGCCCTTTCGGGTACGTTGTGGGTTGGCACTTACGGCGGCGGGCTGAACAAGTTCGATCGCGCCACGCAAACTTTTACTTATTATCGGCACGATCCCCAAAACCCGAACAGCTTGAGCGACGATCACGTCCGCGCCATTTACGAGTTTTCCGACGAGCCGGGTATTCTCTGGATTGCGACCTATGGCGGCGGCTTGAATAGATTCAATACTAAAGATGAAACCTTTGTCCATTATCGTCACGACCCGAACGATCCGCGCAGCCTGCCGAATGACCAAATCTGGTGCATGTACGAGGATAAAGCCGGCAACCTTTGGCTTGGAACGTATGGCGGATTGGCCGTGGTGAATCGTGCTCAGAGGCACAATGCCGGGAAATCCGCAGCGAGTCAATCGGCCCAGACCATAACCTTTACGACTTATCAAAATCATCCCGAGGATCCCAAAAGCTTGAGCGCCGGTGTGGTGACTTCGATCCTGGAGGATAGAACCGGCGCATTTTGGGTCGGCACTGCCGAAGGCGGTCTCAATTTATTCGACCGCGAGGCCGATGCATTTACACATTTCCAACATGATCCCAATAATCCGAAAAGCTTGAGCCACAATGCAGTCAGGCCGATCTATGAAGATCGTGACGGCAATCTCTGGATCGGCACCTACGGCGGCGGGCTTAACCGCTTCGAGCGCGCGACTCAAACCTTCGCCCGCTACCTGCATAATCCGAGCGATCCATTGAGTTTGAGCCATAACGTCATTCGGGCGATTTACGAAGACAATGCCGGCACGATGTGGGTGGGCACGTTTGGCGGCGGCTTGAGCAAGCTGCGCAAAGACAAGTTCACGCATTATCGCCATGAGCCGGATAATCCCAACAGCTTGATCCGGAATTTTGTCACGACCATTTGTGAAGATCATGCCGGGAGAGTTTGGGTGGGAACGCAGGACGGCGGTATCACGCAAATAAGCTGGGACGACGGCAAAGCGGCGGTTTTCAAACATTTTCAGCATGACCCCAAGAATCGCGATAGCCTGAGTGACAACCATGTGATCGTCATTCGTGAATCGCGGCAGGAGCCGGGAGTGTTTTGGATCGCGACGTTCGATGGCGGGCTCAATCGGTTTGACAGCAAAACTGGCGTCTTTACGCGGTATCAACACGATCCCGGAAATCCCAACAGCCTGACCAACAACCGCGTCACCTCACTGCAGGAATCTTTGAGCGAGCCGGGTATTCTCTGGGTCGGAACCGATGGTGGCGGGCTTAATCGTTTTGATTGGAAAGCCTCGAAATTCTATTACCTCCCTCTTGACGACAAGAAACCAGATGACCCCAGCCACGAGGCGGTTGAAGCGCTCCTCGAATCACCGGATGACCCGGGAACGCTTTGGTTCGGAATCGATAGAGAAGGAATCTACAAGCTGGCCTTGGCGCATCCGACTCCGATGCCGCCACAACGCGATCATCAAAACAACGATATTAAGAAAGAACGAATTGTCGAGGTGGAAGGAGCCGGCGTTTTTCACCTCACGCAATATCAATATCAACCTGATAACCCCAAGAGCCTGAGAGGCAGTAATGAGCACGTGATCTATCAAATTTCTCAAAGGGAGATGTGGATCGGCACTTTTAATGGCCTGAGCAAATTCGATCCGCTCACTGAAAACGTGGTCACATACGGCGAAGCGGAAGGCTTGCCCAACACCGACATTCAAGGCATTCTGGAGGATGACAACGGGCATCTCTGGATCAGCACCAGCAACGGTTTGACAAAACTCAACCCTACAACTGAGACGTTCAAAAACTACAGCGCCGATGACGACCTGCAGAGCCGGCAATTCAATTATCGCGCTTATTGCAAAGGCCGGGACGGTAAAATGTATTTCGGCGGGATCAACGGCTTGAATGTTTTCCATCCGGACAGCATTAAAGACAACCCGCACATTCCGCCCATCGTCATCACCGATTTCCAAGTCTTCAACGCCTCCACGACGATTGATCCAGCGCGAACCAAGAGTGGTTTTTCTCTGCCTGCGCACATCATGGAGATGGATGATCTCACTCTGTCATACAAAGAAAGCGTTTTCTCCTTTGAATTTGCGGCGCTCGATTATGTGTCGCCGAAGAAAAACCGCTTTGCTTATAAGATGGAAGGTTTTGACGAAGATTGGACGTATTGCGGCGACCGGCGCTTTGCCACCTATACCAATCTCGATCCAGGGAAATATGTTTTCCGAGTCAAAGGCGCGAACAACGACGGCGTTTGGAACGAAGAGGGCGCGGCCATTCGCATCACCATCACGCCGCCGTGGTGGCAGACATGGTGGGCGTATGCGCTTTATGGGCTGATGCTGGCTGCCGGCATTTTTGCGGTGGATCGAATTCAACGTCGGCGCTTGATCAAACAAGAGCGGCAACGCGCGGCGCTGCGAGAGGCAGAGCTGCGCGCCCGAACCGCTGAAGCCGCCAGCGAGGCCAAAAGTGTTTTTCTCTCCAACGTCAGCCACGAATTGCGCACGCCGCTCACTTCTGTGGTGGGCTTCGCCAAGATCGTCAAAAAGCGGTTGGAGGAAAGGATTTTTCCGCTGGTTCAAACGAACGACGGCAAAACGCGGCGTTTGATCGACCAAGTGTCGGAGAATCTTGGCGTCATGGTGGTTGAAGGCGAGCGTTTGACCGCGCTGATCAACAACGTGCTCGATCTCGCCAAAATTGAGGCCGGCAAGGTTGAATGGAACATGGCGACGGTTGCCGTGCCGGAGATCATGGCGCGGGCGACCGCAGCCACCGCCTCGCTGTTCGAGCCGAACGGCCTCCACTTCAGCAAACAAATCGCTCCGGATTTGCCGGAGATTATCGGCGACCAGGACAAGCTCATTCAAGTCGTGATCAATCTCATCTCGAACGCGGCCAAATTTACGGAAAAAGGCCAAGTGACCTGCCGCGCCGAACGGAAGGATAGCGAGATCGTCATCAGCGTTAGCGATACCGGCATCGGCATCGCGGCGGAGGATCAAGCGGAGGTGTTCGATAAATTCAAGCAAATAGGCGATACGCTCACCGACAAGCCGAAAGGCACGGGCCTGGGTTTGACGATTTGCAAAGAGATCGTCGAACATCACGGCGGTCGCATTTGGGTGGAGAGCGAGATTGGCAAAGGCAGCACGTTTTCGTTCGCGCTGCCAGTAAACACAGAAAAAAACTCCGACGGGTAAAAAGCAAAAGCTTTCATGCAAAGCCGCAAAGATATCGCAAAGAAAAGCTCAGAGAGTGGTGGTGAGCGCTGCGTTTTCAATTCAAGGTAAGATCAAACAAGAAGGATGAAAAGCAAAAGCTTTCACGCAAAGCCGCAAAGGCGCAAAGACATCGCAAAGAAAAGCTCAGCGAATGGCGACGTGAACAGTGTCGTCAATTAGAGTTAACACCAAAACAGAGAGGAGAAAATTGCCATGACCGAGAATGAATTATCTTTCGAGATTATCGGCGCAGCCATCGGATTCTAGGACCGGGGCTGTTGGAATCTGGCTATGAAGAGTGTCTTTGTTATGAACTGAGACAAAAAGGTTTCCACATTGATCAGCAACTCTGGCTACCAATGAGATATAAAGAGGTGATTGTAAAAGAAAATATGTACCGTCTGGATATTTGGGTCGAAAAAAAGGTGGTTGTTGACGTAAAATCTGTCGAGCAAATACATTCAGTCTATTTGAAACAAGTTAAGACCTACTTGCAGCTAACTGGTAGCAAGCTTGGCCTACTCTTAAATTTCAATGTTCCGGTTCTAAAGGAAGGTATTCATCGAATTGTGCTTGGACTGGAGGAATAGAGTTTTATCTTTTCGCTTTTCTCTGCGTAATCTTTGCGTCTCTGCGCCTTTGCGTGCAGCTTTGCTTTTTCCGTTGGGTTGTTTCTATCCGTTGGCACTTTTTTATCTAACAATTTAAGGAGAATTCGTGAATCCGAAAAAAATCCTCATCGTCGACGACGAAGCGCATCTGCGGATGCTGATCGAACAAACCCTGGAAGACCTGCAAGACGAAGGCGTGGAACTGCTGACCGCCGGCAACGGCGAAGAAGCGCTGGAAACCATCAAAGCCGAGAAGCCCAATCTCGTTTTTCTCGACGTCATGATGCCCAAAATGAGCGGGTTCGACGTGTGCCATGCCGTCAAAAATGAGCTGGGCATGAAAGAGGTTCACATCGTCTTGCTGACCGCCAAAGGCCAGGAGTTCGACAAGCAGAAAGGACAAGAGGCCGGCGCGGATCTCTACATGACCAAACCCTTTGACCCGGATGCGCTGCTGGCGAAGTCGAAAGAGGTTTTGGGGATTTAATTTAAATAGACAAAATTATTGCGGGCAAAATGATTTTCTCGCTAAATCAAAAGTGACAAATGGCTCACATAAATCTCAAAAGCTTGCTTGGCAAGAACAAAGAAGCCACGATTGTGATCGCGAATCTCATCGAGGCCATCGGAACGCCCATCGGCATCGAGGATACTGAAGGCCGGCTGCTGTTCGGAGAAGCCGGTGCAAACCACAAAACAAAATACTCGGTCAAGCTCCAAGGAGAAATTCTCGGCTGGGTTTTCGGCGGCGAGAAGACCGAAACTATTGCGGGCTTGCTGACGCACCTAGCCGGCAAGGAGGCCGAGAAGAAGACTCTCGGCAACGAAGTACTCGGCCTCTATCGCGAAACGAACCTCATCTACAACTTTTCGGAGAAGCTGGTTGCCTCGCTCGAAGTTTCCGCCATTGCCGGTGCGACCCTTGAGCAAGCCCGCCAGCTCATCAAGGCTAGCGGCGGGGCCGTCATGTTGCTGAACGAAGTGACGCAAGTGCTCGAAGCTGCCGCTACTTTCGGCCATGGCATTGGCGCTTCCGAGGGCCGCAAACTGGGTGTGGGCATTATCGGGCGCATTGCGGCGACCGGCAATGCCGAAATTGTCAACGAGGTGGGGGCGGACTCGCGATGTGGCGAGGATGAGAAAGAAATAAGCTCTTTGATCTGCGCGCCGCTCAAAGTCAAAGAACAGGTCAAGGGCGTCATCACCTTGATGAGCGAGACCCCGGTTGCCTACACGGCCGGAGAATTGAAGTTGCTCATCTCAGTCGCTTCGCAAGCCGCCCTGGCTGTTGAGAATGCACTGCTGCACGAAAAGATGGTGCGGGAAGCGACGCGCAAAATTGAAGAACGGCGCCGCGAGCTCGAAATCGCAGTGCAGGAACGCACCGCAGAGCTGGCGAAGCAAAAGGAAAATGTCGAACTGTTGAGCGAAATCGGCAAAGAGATCACCGCCTCGCTGGATATGGATACGATCTTTTACAAACTGTATGAGCATGTCAATCAACTCGTTGATGCGACGATTTTTGGCGTCGGCATTTTTCATTCCGAGAAAGAACAAATCGAGTATCGTCTCGCCATGGAAAAGGGCAAACGCTACGCGCCGTACACGCGCGATATGAGCGACAAGAACCAATTTCCGGTGTGGTGCATCGAGAATCGCGAGCCGGTGTTTATCAATGATGTCGAAACCGGGTACGGCCGCTACATTAGCGAATACAAACATCTCGGCGGACGGTTGGAAGACGGAACGGTGTCTGAAAATCCGTCATCATTGATTTACCTGCCGCTCATTTCGCAGGAAAAAGTCTTAGGCGTCATTGCTATTCAAAGCTTCCGGAAAAATGCCTACACCGAGTATCACCTCAATCTCCTCCAAAACTTGGCGGCGTACACCAGCATCGCGCTCGACAACGCCGACGCCTACCGCCGCCTCGACGTCACGCTGCAACATCTCAAGTCCGCCCAGCAGCAGCTCGTCACGCAGGAGAAACTCGCCTCACTCGGCCAGCTTACCGCCGGCATCGCACACGAGATCAAGAATCCGTTGAATTTTGTGAATAACTTCGCGGCGTTGTCAATGGATTTGGCCGGCGAGTTGCGCGAGGAATTGTTTGATAACGGCATTTCTTTTGGGGCGGAAAAGCGTGCCGTGATTGAAAGCCTGCTGGCGGATATTCAGCAAAACGCCGAGAAGATCAACGCTCACGGCAAGCGCGCGGACAGTATCGTAAAGAGCATGATGCAACATGCCCGCGGTGCGTCCAATCAACGCGAGCCGGCGGATATCAATCGCCTGCTCGATGAAGCCGTGAACCTGGTATATCACGGCATGCGCGCACGGGAAGCCTCATTCAATATCACCATTGAAAAAGATTTTGATACGACGATGGGCAAACTTTCCATAATCCCACAGGACATCAGCCGCGTGTTTTTGAATATCATCAACAACGCCTGCTATGCTGCGCATCAAAAAGCGCGAGTGGGTGAAAGGGAGAGCGGGAGAAAGGGAGACGGCGTTTCCGCTTCACCCACTCACCCCGTCTCCCACTCTCTCACTCCGCCATTTCATCCGACGCTTTCGGTTGTGACCAAAAATCTCGGCAACGGAATTGAAATTCGCATCCGCGATAACGGCAACGGCATTCCGAAAGAAATTCGCGATAAAATCTTCAATCCTTTTTTCACCACGAAACCGGCCGGGCAGGGCGCGGGGTTGGGTTTGTCGATCAGTTACGACATCATCGTGCAGGAGCACAACGGTGAGATCAAAGTGGAAACGGAGGAAGGAAAGTTCGCGGAGGTTGTGGTGCGGTTGCCGAGGCAAACGTAGTGCAGTATTATCTTAATTTTTTGTCATGGTGAGCGGAGTCGAACCATGATAACAGCCTTCGACTTCGCTCAGGGTGACTCCAATAAATCATGATAACAGTGAAGTAGGACGAAGGGCGTAACAGGTCCCAATGCAACGGAAACGTCATGCAACAGAATATGCCCAAAAGTCAAGTCGAGAAAGCAAACTCTTGAACGCCATCGACTTTCCATTCATTGTCCGCATCGCTCTCAGTTTGTTGCCGGTGCTTGCTTTTCTGGCGATCTTGATTTTGTTGGACAGCTTCAAGCTGATACGCTTGCGCGCGGTTCTGCAATCCATATTCCTCGGCAGCCTTGCGGCGGTGGTCAGCCTGCTGTTCAATAGCATAGCGTTTCGATTTTTTGATCCGGATGCGGCATTGTATTCGCGCTATGCCGCGCCGTTCATCGAAGAAACATGCAAAGCGCTTTACGTGATCTATTTGATCAAATCCAACCGCGTGGGGTTCATGGTCGATAGCGCGATTCATGGCTTCGCGCTCGGTGCGGGTTTCGCGTGCGTGGAGAATGTTTATTACTTGCAATCTCTTTTCGATCCCAATTTATTGCTTTGGATCATTCGCGGCTTCGGCACGGCCATCATGCACGGCGGCGCCACCGCGATTTTTGCCCTCCTTGCACGAAATTCATTTGACCGGCAGGCGGCAGCAACGCTGCCATTTTTCTTGCCGGCGTTGGCCGCGGCATTTGCCATTCATTCTTTTTTCAATCATTTTTTCCTGCCGCCGTTGCTCTCGACGCTCATGTTGCTCATCACGCTGCCGGTGATTATGATTTTGATTTTTCATCACAGCGAGAGTTCCACGCGGGACTGGCTGGAGGTGGGCTTCGGCACCGACCAGGAATTGCTGGAATTGATCACCACGGAAAAAATTTCCGCCAGTAAAATCGGCGCATATTTGCAATCGCTCCGAAAAACATTTCCCGGGGAAATCGTCGCCGACATGCTGTGCCTTCTGCGCCTGCGGTTGGAATTATCTATCAAAGCCAAAGGCCGGTTGCTCATGCGCGAGGCCGGTTTCGTACCCGCGCCCGATCCCGAAATCGGAAAAACCTTTGAGGAACTCGAGTATCTGGAAAAGAGCATCGGCAAGACCGGCATGCTTGCGCTCAAGCCCTTCGTCAGCGCGGCAAGCCGGGATTTGTGGCAATTGCAAATGTTGGGACAGAAATAAAATTTCTGGAATTTTTACCGGGATAAATCCTCATGAACCAAATATCCCTCACGCTCAAAAACGACGTTGCCGAAATCGAGAGATTGAGCCAGAGCCTCGAGGCCTTTGGCCGCAGCCTCCAGTTGCCGGAGGAGTTTTTGTATGCGGTCAATCTGGCGCTCGACGAGATTCTGACCAATGTGATTTCTTACGGCTACGCCGACGAAGCCGGGCACGAGATCGCCGTTGATGTGGCCGTGCAGCAGGGTGAGCTTGTTGCCGAGATTACAGACGATGCCCGGCCCTTCAATCCATTGGAGGCTGCGCCTGCGGATACGGTTAGCCCGCTGGCCGAGAGACAAGTGGGCGGATTGGGAATTCATCTCGCGCGCAAGTTTATGGACACCATGGCATATCGGCGCGAGCATGGCAAAAATATATTGATAATGAAGAAAAGAATTGTTTCATAGTGCTGCGCTAATCGGGCATCCAGTGGTTTAGGTTGAACGTGGATTCCCGCTTAAATCTGCGGGAATGACAGGACAGTGAATCTGACAAACCCCTTAGCCACATGGAGTGAAAATGGAAATAACACAAACCCAACAAGGCAATACGCTGGTGTTCGCCCCGAGCGGAAGATTGGACGCCGAGACCTCTGAATTGTTCGAACATCAGTTGCTGGCTGCGATTGCAGCAGGACCTCGCCAAATTCTTCTGGATTTCTCGAAGCTGGATTACATCAGCAGCGCGGGTTTGCGCGTTTTATTGCTGGCCGCCAGAAAATTGCAGGAGGGCAACGGCCAAATGGCGCTATGCGCGCTCAAGCCTGCGCTCAAGACGGTTTTTGATATTGCCGGTTTTTCAACCATCTTTTCTATCTTCGCTTCGCCTGAAGAGGCGATGAACGCCTGGTTTAAATGAGCGCGCAGCGCTTGGATGATGATTAAATAACTTTCGTATTGCCGGGAAGCCATAACATGCCAACCAAGATTCTGGTGGTCGATGACGAGCCTGATTTGCAGACTTTGATCAGCCAGAAATTCCGAAAAAAAGTGCGCGACCTCGAGCTCGTTTTCACGTTTGCCGAAAGCGGGGCAACGGCGCTGCACAAGCTGCACGAAGAGAGTGATATTGATTTAGTGCTGACCGACATCAACATGCCCGAAATGGACGGCCTCACGCTGCTGGCGAAGGTCAACGAGCAATATCCCCTGGTCAAATCCGTGATCGTTTCCGCATACGGCGACATGGCGAACATCCGCACCGCATTGAACCGCGGCGCTTTCGATTTCATCACCAAGCCCATCGATTTTCAAGACCTCGAAATCACGCTCGGCAAAACCATGCAAGCGGCGTTGGCGCAGAAGCAATCGGCAAAAGATCGCGATCAACTGGTCGCGCTCCAGCGCGAATTAGACGTGGCGCGGCGCATACAAAGCGCCATCGTGCCGCGCAATTTTCCGCCTTTCCCGGAAAGAGAAGAATTCGAGATTCAAGCCGAGATGATTCCGGCACGCGAGGTGGGCGGTGATTTTTACGATTTCTTTCTCATCGATAACGAGCGGCTGGGCTTTGTCATTGGCGATGTTTCCGGCAAGGGCGTACCCGCGGCGTTGTTTATGGCGGTGAGCAAAACTTTGATCAAAGCCACGGCCATGACTGGCGTCGCGCCGGAAGAATGTTTGCAGCAAGTCAACAATATGCTTTGTTTGGACAATGTCTCCGCGATGTTCGTCACGGTTTTTTACGGGATTTTGCACGTGCGCACCGGCGAAGTGGCTTACTGCAACGGCGGCCACAATCCACCTTTTATTCTGCGCGCCGATGGCCGTGCCGAAATTTCGGAAACCACAGGCAGCCTGGTGTTGGCTGCGCTCACGACGGCAACCTACAAAGCAAAAAGAATAGCGCTGCAACCGGGTGATGGACTCTTTCTCTATACCGACGGAGTAACCGAATCCATGGATCAGCACGACAATGTTTTTGCGGAACAACGCTTGCAAGATTGTTTGCAACGGCGGCAGGGCGCGGCCTTGCGCGAAGTGGTTGCCGGTGTCGCTGATGAAGTGAAGGCCTTTTCGCAAGGCGTGCCCCAGGCTGATGATGTCACGGTTTTGGCGTTGCGATATTTGGCATGATCATGCAAAAAAACATTTCTCTCACCACCCTACTGCTCTTCTTTGTTCCGTTCACGATCGCAACAGCGCAGAGCGGAAGCGCGACCCGGGCGGCAAACCTCCTTCCTTCCGAAGCGCGCCATCATGAAACCGGCCGGCCGTTCATTCGCAATTACAGCCCCAAAGAATACGGCGCGCATCCGCAGAATTGGGCCATCGTTCAAGATCGGCGCGGCGTGATGTATTTTGGCAACGGTTTGGGCGTGCTCGAATATGACGCGGTGTCGTGGCGTTTAATTGCAATGCCTAACAAATCTGTGGTGCGCTCGCTCGATGTTGATGAGAGCGGGGCGCAAGCGCCCCATGGCCGGATCTATGTTGGCGCACAGGGCGATTTTGGTTATCTGGCCGCAGACGCGCTTGGCCGGCTGCAATTTGTCTCTTTGCTCGAGCGCCTGCCTTCCGACGATCGCGAGTTCACAGATGTTTGGCGGACTTTTGCGACGAAGAGCGGGATTTATTTTCAAACACCGACGCGGTTGTTTTGTTATACACCCCCCTCAATCCCCCCTCAAGGGGGGACTGAAGGGGGTGTAATCTCTCAAGGGGGGATTAAGGTCTGGAAACCAAGCACGCGCTTCAACCGCGCTTCTTTGGTTCATGACCAAATTTACATTCCCCAAGCCAAAATTGGGTTGATGCAATTGGCCGGCGATTCCTTACGCCTGCTCCCCGGCACGGAAAAATTTGCCGAGGAGATTTATGCCGTGCTTCTCCCCTTTCCCGAAGTATCGGGACAAATTTCCGCAGAGACCGGCCCTTCTGCCCACGAAAAAATTTTGATTGCCACCGCCACCAACGGCTTGTTTCTTTATGACGGCGTTGCCGCCAAACCTTTTGTGACTGAGGCCGGCGATTTTCTGCGTGCCAGCGAAATTTATCGCGGCACGCTTTTGCGCGACGGCAGTTTTGCTTTGGCAACGCGCCAGGGCGGCGCGGCGGTCGTCGATCGAGAAGGGCGCGTGCGCATCATAGATAAAGACTCAGGCTTGCGCGTCAATAAAATTTATTTTGTCTATCCCGATCGCCAGGGCGCGCTGTGGCTAGGCTTGGAGAACGGCATCAGCCGGGTGGAGACGCCCTCGCCGTTTTCGCTCTTCGGTGAATCGTCCGGACTCAAAAGCTCGGTTTATGGCATTATCAAGCATCAAAGCATTTTGTATGTATCCACCAACACCGGCGTTTTTTATCTGCAAGTTCCTTCAGCGGCAACGCCCGGCAAAAGGCCGGTGTTTCTACCCGTGCGCGGCATTGCCGAGCAGAGCTGGTCTCTCCTTTCAATGGACGATAACTTGCTGGTCGCAACCGGTGACGGCGTCCTTCGCATCAAAGATGGCCGCGCCGAATTTGTTAAAGAATCCGTCAGCGAGTCTTTTGTGTCCTTGGCGCTTCATCGTTCCAGGCAAAATGAAAACCGCGTTTATGTTGGGCTGACGGACGGCCTGGCCTCGCTGCGCCACCAAGCCAACCCGGCGCAATGGATTGATGAAGGGAGAATACCCGGGGTTTATGAGCAAATTTGGTCGATCGTGGAGGATGAGCAGGGCGCCCTATGGCTGGGCACGGATGCGCAAGGCGTGATCCGGGTGGAAATTTCTGTAGCGAGTAAAACTTCTACGCCGATGAGCTCGCCAACTGCAGGCTCTCGAAATAAAATCGGGCAGCCGCGCCCGCTCAAAGTTGAGCGCTTTGGCGTTGCACAAGGTTTGGCCGGAGGCGGCGTGCAAGTTTTTTCGGTTGCCGGAAAAGAATTTTTTGCTGCTACGACTGGAATTTTTCGTTTCGATGAACAGCGTAGAGTTTTCGTCCCGGATTCGACTTTTGCCGTCGTTGCTTTCGGCAATACGCAGGAAGAATACAATCTCAAAGAGGATGGCAACGGCAACGTGTGGATCAATTTCGGAAAAGAATCTGCGGTTGCCTTGCGCCAACCCAATGATTCTTATTTTGTCGAGAAAACGCCTTTCTTACGCTTTGCGGATTCGCCGACGATTGCCATTTATCCGGAGGCCGCGGGACAAGTTCCTGAAGATGAAGGAGTGGTGTGGTTCGGGGGCGCCGAGGGCTTGGTGCGCTATGATGGCAATATTGAAAAAGACTACGCGCAGGATTATGCCGCGCTGATTCGCCGGGTCATTGCCGGCAATGATTCCGTTATCTTCGACGGCGCGGCTACGGTTGAGGAGTCTGGCGAGCAAGCCGACCTCTCGCGCTCTACGCCCCACGCTCTACGCCCCACGCTCTACGCCCTTCGCTCTCCTACACCCACAACGCCCTGCGTTTCGAGTTTAGCGCATCATTCTATGAAGCCGAAACTGAAAATCGTTTTCAGAATTTTTTGGAAGGCTTCGACGAGCAGTGGTCGGCGTGGAGCAAAGAAATAAAAAAAGATTACACCAACCTGCCCAAAGGAGATTATCGCTTTCGCGTGCGCGCCAAAAATATTTACAACCACGAAAGCGCGGAGGCAACGTTTGCCCTTGCCATCCTGCCGCCGTGGTATCGCACCTGGTGGGCTTATCTTTTGTACGTTGCCGCTTTGGCGGTTGTGATTTCCGGCTTCGTTTTAATGCGCACGCGCCATTTGCATGTGCGCAGCCGCGAGCTGGAAAAAACGGTGCAGGAAAGAACGCAAGAAATCCGGCAGCAGTCCGTCGCGATCCAGTCGCAAGCCGATGAGCTGGAAGAGAAAAACCGGGAAATCATGAGGACGCAAGAACGGTTGATCGTGCAGGAGAAACTGGCTTCGCTCGGCCAGCTCACCGCCGGCATCGCGCACGAGATCAAGAACCCGCTCAATTTCGTCAACAACTTTGCGAAGCTCTCCGTGGATTTGATCGTGGAACTGCGTGAAGGCTTTGCGCAGCAGAAAGAAAGGCTCGACCCGGACACGCAAGAAGATTTGCAGGAAGTTTTGCGGCTGCTCTCTCAAAACATTGCCAAGATCGACGAGCACGGCCGCCGCGCCGACGGCATCGTCAAAGGCATGTTGCTGCACTCGCGCGGTGAATCGGGCGAGCGCAGGCCCGCGGATTTGAATGCCATTCTCGACGAATACGTCATGCTGGCTTATCACGGCATGCGCGGCACGGATTCCACTTTTAACATTAAAATCGAAAAGGACTACGATCCCGCCGTTGGACGAGTGGAGATTTTCCCGCAGGACATCAGCCGGGTGTTTCTCAATCTGGTTAATAATGCATGTTACGCCACGCATCAGAAAGCGCGAGTGGGTGAAGGGGAGAGCGGGAGAAAGGGAGACGGGGTGAGTGGGAGACTGGAAGAAACCGAAGCCCCCTCTCACCCACTCACCCTTTCACCCACTCAGCCATATTCACCCACGCTGACCGTGCGCACCAAAAATCTGGGCGACAAAGTCGAAATCCGCATTCGCGACAATGGCACCGGCATTCCTGAAAATGTACGCAACAAGGTTTTCCACCCCTTCTTCACTACCAAACCGACCGGGCAGGGCACGGGTTTGGGGTTGTCGATCAGTTATGACATTATTGTGCACGAGCACAACGGCGAGATTAAAGTGGAAACCGAGGAAGGGAAGTTTACGGAGTTTGTGATCCGGTTGCCAAAAGGCGCATAGCGCCGAGAGCAAAACTTAAGGCGAAAAATGTAGAAAATATCAAGCGGCAACCGGCAGAATTTCCCGCATGTCTGGGCTGGAGATATGACCATAGCCGGTTTCCGGTTTTGTTGTTTGTTGAATAAAATTTAACCTTTTTACATAGAGCAAGAGCAGATGGCAAAGCGCATGAAAAGCTTGAAAATCTCAAGCCGCGACCGGTAGTATCTCTAACATATCTGTGCTGGAAAGATGGCCATTGCCGGTTTCCGGATCGAGCCGCAAAAAGGCGGATATCGCCGGCGAAGTGATCATTGGCAACAACAGCTCTTTATCAGACGCCGCCAACGCTTGCCAGCCATCAAAATGCACCACCGGAAATTGCGCCAGTCCGCGATAACTCACCAGTGTCAATTGAACCGGTTTCATTGTATCAACAGAAACGTACAAGACAATACCGTGACGCAGACGATAAGCTTTCTTGTGCGCACGGTGGAGACGTTCGTCAAAGATAACTTCCAACACATCTCCTTCTTCATCGTATGAAAGACGCATATTGGTTCTCCAATTTAGACACAATAAGCTGTTACAATAAAATTATTCGGCTTGTCATGTTGCCATCGAAATATCACAACGACTTCCATTTCATCGAAGTCTTCAATCAACTGTCGCAGTTTTTTGTCATAAAAAAATTTGCCAGGTATTAAAGGATCCTGGCTTCGCTTGCCGGACCGGACTGTGCTGAGAACCTCGGCGCGATGTCCATCTAGCTCGGGATGTTCTTCAATAATATGTTCCCAGCGCTCATCCGTCAAGTAAATCGTGTTGCCATACTGATCTTGAACTTCATAGCGCATACAAACCCTAATCGTTATTTGATTTTTTTTGAATATACCGAAGTTGCTTTGAAAACGCAAGCCGTTAAATATTTCTTTAACATAACTTGAGGAGGCGCATGATGAAAACGATCTTTTCACAATCGAAATTCATAGAATTTATAAACAAAAGATTCATGACGGACCTGTTCGTATTCAGTTCGTTGCAATTGCTCTCTAACCTCAATCAGGGAGGCACAAACATGAAACGCTTGCTTTCTTCGCCGTCGTTGTCCTGCTTGAAGCGCAAAGCCTTCAGGCGCAGTGGATTCAAGCTAAACGATCTTGCAGGCGGCGGCGTTTTGTGTTTGGCCGCGGCGAGATATAAGTAGAAATGCAGGAAGGAAAGTTTGTGATACGGCTGTCAAGATGAAGAATTTATGGCGAGGGGCTATGATCAAGGCACGGCAATATCGATGGCGCACATGATCGCCTTTTCGACTTCGTGCATTTGTGCGGCGGTAATTTTTCCGCCGAGCGGACCGCTCCCCAAAAAGATTTTGTCAAGCGTGGTCACTAATTCACCTTTCGCCATCGAGGCTTGAGACAATCCGCCCGCCCTTGCAGGCAAGTAAACGTGAGTTGGCGCTGGGCGTAAAGTCGTCGAGAGTGGAACGACTATGATATCGTCGGCAAATTGGTTGCGCGAGTCGCCCGACACGACTAACACCGGACGCTCTTTGGTATCTCCAGGTTGTCCGATGATTTTTGCCCAGTGGATTTCTCCACGCTGCGGGAATTTCATTGGTCACCCCAGCGCTGCATCGCTTGCGCCGAGGCAAACCGCACCCAGTCACGATCTTCAGCCATCTCTTCCGGCGTGAGGGATTTGTAGTACGCTTCCGTCGCGCGATCTAATTCTCTTTGCAGCCATGCGGCCTCGTACCAGCGCTGCAAAATTTTCTCGATGGCGGCGCTGCGCGAAGATAAGCCGGAATTTTGAGCCAACGAATCAACCGCCGTCAAGATCTCGCCAGAGAGCCGGATCGTGACGTCGATATTTAATGTGGTTTCCATAAACACCTCGCATCAAAGCTATTTTTCTCTTGTTTGTTGTGTGGAATTTAGCTTTTTACTCTGCAATCGCAAATAGAAAATTCTTTGGCTTGGCTGCTTCGTATTCCGTTCGTTGCAATGGCTCTTTAACCTCAACCAGGGAGGCACAAACATGAAACGTTTACTTGCTTTTTTCGCTGTCGTTGTCCTGCTTGGAGCACAAAGCCTCCAGACGCAGTGGATTCAAACCAATGGACCCTACGGAGGCAGTAGTGTTACATGCTTTGCCGTGAACGGCTCGAATCTCTTTGCGGGAACTGGGGGCGACGGCGTGTTTCTTTCCACCAACAACGGCACAAGCTGGACTGCCGTCAATGCCGGCTTGACGAACACTGATGTCCGTTCTTTTGCGGTGACCGGCTCGAATCTCTTCGCGGGAACTGCTGGCGGCGGCGTGTTTCTTTCCGCCAACAACGGCGCAAACTGGACCGCGGTCAATACCGGCTTGGCGAGCACTGATGTTTATGCTCTCGCTGTGACCGGTTCGAATCTTTTTGCAGGAACTGCTGGCGGCGGCGTGTGGCGTCGTCCACTGTCAGAGATGGTTACGGGAGTTGAAGATGATTTCAGACAAGTACCAGTTAGTTTTATGCTGGAACAAAACTATCCCAATCCTTTCAATCCTGCGACCACCATTCGCTACCAGTTGCCGAAAACGACTCAGGTCGTGCTCAAGATCTACAATACCTTTGGCCAGGAAGTGCGCACGCTGGTCAATGCGCGACAGCCTGCCGGTGTGAACTCGGTGGTGTGGGATGGCAGGAATCAGTCTGGCAAGGAAGTGAGCTCGGGCATTTACATTTATCGCCTGCAAACGGGAGAGTCTGTGCAGAACCGTAAGCTGTCTTTCGTGCGGTGAGTTTTTATTCTGATGAAGGGTTGATAGGCAAAATCAAAAAATCTCAAACTGGGGAAGTCTTTTCAAGCTCTTTCAGAAAATTTGCCACGCTCACGATGCGCACCCCTGAATATGATTTGCGAGGAAAGTGTTTGAGATTTTTGGTAATGAGGAAATCAGCGCTGCCATAAAAATGTTTGTATCGATAACGGCGATCATTGGGAAGGAAGCTGTCGTCGCCGCGCCCGGGATTCAAGAACCAAACGATCTATTTCTTTTGCAGAAAGACCGCCGGCTTCACGGACTTGCTTGCGGATGCGATCAGCAACTTCCCAAAAACGCTCAAAATGGTTTTCATCATCCAACAAGCGTAAGAATTGCACCGCGCGCTGAAAGGCGAGACTGTCGTTGCCTTGAAAAACTTTCTGTGTGATGGCCTTGAATTCTTGCGCCGATTCCGGCTCGACTTTAATCAGCGGTTCCGTCATAAAATCACCTCGCATCAAAGCTAACTTTTCTCTTGTTTGTTGCGTGGAATTTAGCTTTTTACTCTGCAATCGCAAATAGAAAATTCTCTGGCTTGACTGCTTCGTATTCTGTTCGTTGCCATTGCTCTCTCACCTCAACCAGGGAGGCACAAACATGAATCGTTTACTTGCTTTCTCCGCCATCGTCGTCCTGCTTGGAGCACAAAACCTCCAGGCGCAGTGGATTCAAACCAATGGACCCTACGGGGGCTATGTTTTGTGCTTTGCCGTGAACGGCTCGAATCTCTTTGCGGGAACTGATAACGGCGGCGTATTTCTTTCCACCAACAATGGCACAAGCTGGGCGGCGGTCAATACTGGCTTGATGAACCTTATTGTTAATTCTCTCGCTGTGAACGGCTCGAATCTCTTTGCGGGAACTAATGGCGGCGTGTTTGTTTCCCCCAACAACGGCAGAAGCTGGACGGCCATCAATACCGGCTTGACGGACACTCGTGTCTATTCTCTTGCTGTGAACGGCTCGAATCTCTTTGCGGGAACTTTTGGTGGCGGCGTATTTCTTTCCCCCAACAACGGCACAAGCTGGACTGCCGTCAATACCAGCTTGACGAACACTGAGGTTAATTCTCTTGCCGTGAACGACTCGCATCTCTTTGCAGGAACTCGTGGTGGCGTGTTTCTTTCCACCAATAACGGCACAAGTTGGACCCCCGTCAATACCGGCTTGACGAACACGGTTGTTTACTCCCTTGCCGTGAACGGCTCAAATCTTTTTGCGGGAACTCTTGGCGGCAGCGTGTTTCTTTCCACCAACAACGGCACAAGCTGGACCGCCGTCAATACCGGTTTGGTGAGCACTATTGTTTGGTCTCTTGCCGTGAACGGTTCAAATCTCTTTGCGGGGACTGATCGCGGCGTGTTTCTTTCCACCAACAACGGTACAAGCTGGACGGCCGCCAATACCGGCTTGACGATTACTCCTGTTTATGCTCTTGCTGTGAACAACTCGAATCTCTTTGCGGGGACTGATGGTGGCGTATTTCATTCCACCAACAACGGCACAAGTTGGATTGCCGTCAATACCGGCTTGGCGAGCACTTATGTGAATGCACTTGCCCTAAACGGCCCGAATCTCTTTGCCGGAGCTGATAACGGCGTATTTCTTACGACCAACAATGGTACAAGCTGGACGGCCGTCAATACCGGCCTGACGTACACTTTTGTCCGTTCTCTTGCCATGAACGGCTCGAATCTCTTTGCGGGAACTAATGGCGGCGTGTTTGTTTCCACCAACAACGGCACAAGCTGGACTGCCGCCTTGACGAACACTACTGTTTTGTCTCTTGTCGTGAATGGCTCGGATCTCTTTGCGGGAACTAATGGCGGCGGCGTATTTTTTTCCACCAACAACGGCACAAGCTGGGCTGCCATCAATACCGGCTTGACGAGCACTCGTGTCTATTCTCTTGCCGTGAACGGCTCGAATCTCTTTGCTGGAACTAATGGTGGCGTGTTTCTTTCCACCAACAACGGCACAAGCTGGACTGCCATCAATATCGGTTTGACGAACACTGTTGTCTTGTCTGTTGCCGGGAACGGTTCGCATCTCTTTGCGGGAACTCGTGGTGGCGTGTTTCTTTCCACCAACAACGGCACGAGCTGGGCTGCTGTCAATACCGGCTTGACAAGCATTAGTGTTAGTTCTTTTGCTGTGAACGGCTCGAATCTCTTTGCGGGAACTAATGGTGGCGTGTTTGTTTCCACCAACAACGGCACAAGTTGGACCGCCATCAATACCGGCTTGACGAACCTTTCTGTTTATTCTCTTGCCGTGAACGGCACGAATCTCCTTGCGGGAACTTCTGGCAGCGGCGTGTGGCGTCGTCCGCTGTCAGAAATAGTTACAGTTGAAGAAGATTTCAGTCAAGTGCCAGTTGGTTTTACGCTTGAGCAAAACTATCCCAATCCCTTTTGGCGCGAAGCGACATCCCACTCGGCGGGAAATCCCGCAACCACCATTCGCTACCAGTTGCCGAAAACGACTCAGGTCGTGCTCAAGATCTACAATACCTTTGGCCAGGAAGTGCGCACGCTGGTCAATGCGCGACAGCCTGCCGGTGTGAACGCGGTGGTGTGGGATGGAAGGGATCAGTCCGGCAAGGAAGTGAGTTCGGGCATTTACATTTATCGCCTGCAAACAGGAGAGTCTATTCAGAGCCGCAAGCTGTCTTTCGTGCGGTGAGCTTCATTGCGAGAAGAGAAACGGAGAGAGGGGAATGGGTGAATCGGAGAGTTTCTTCTTCCCTCTCCCCGTCTCCGATTCCCCGATTCTCCTTTCTAGCATTCTCGCCAAGTAATGCCTCTGTCTTGGGCGGAGTCATGCTGAGCGAAGTCGAAGCATCACCCTTCGACTCCCCTCAGGGTGACTTCAACGAGCCGTTTCCACCAATAATTGAGGCATTACCTTGCCAATAACATTCAGCTTGCCGAAAAAAAGTAAATGTGAGAAGTAAGACCCACTTGAAAATGAAAAATTCGAGTCCTGGAAGTATGCACAAGGTTTTGCGTTTCGCCCTCTTGCTTTTGTCTCTCCCGCCTGACATCTCGGCCCAAAGCATTGCCGGCGTTTTGCCCGCACCGCATCCCGAAATTGGCAGGCCTTATATCCGCAACTACAGCCCCAAAGAATACGGCGCGATGCCGCAGAACTGGGCGATCATGCAGGATCAGCGCGGGGTCATGTATTTCGGCAATTGGAACGGCGTGCTTGAATACGACGGCGTTTCCTGGCGGCTCATTTCGACTCCCAACAAATCCGGCGTGCGCTCGTTCGCCATGGATGCGAGCGGCCGCATCTACGTCGGCGCGGTCGGCGATCTCGGCTATTTGGCCCCGGATTCCCTCGGCCGGATGCAATTCATTTCGCTTTTGGATCACGTCACACCGGCAGGCCGCGGCTTCAATGAAGTATGGTATGCGCATGCCAACGCGCAAGGCGTTTACTTCGGAACGGATAAAATGTTGTTGCGCTGGTCGCAAGGACGCATGCAAAGCTGGCGGGCGAATACTTTGTTCTCGCGCCTGTTCATGGTGCGCGAGCGCATTTACCTGCGCCAATGGGGCGTCGGGCTGCTCCAAATGACGGGCGACTCTTTGCGTTTGGTGGCGCAGGGCGCCAGGTTCTCGGAAGAACGAATTTATATCATGCTGCCTTATGACGATGAAAAAATTTTGATCGGCACGCGCGGACAGGGGATGTTCCTGCACGACGGCAAGTCGTTGCAGCCCTTTGCAACGCCGCTGGAAAAATTTTTGCGCGTGCAATTGCTTTATCAAGGTGCGGTTTTGCCGGATCACACTTTTGCGCTGGCCACCTCGCGCAGCGGCGTGCTCATCATGGATAGACAGGGGCAAGGTCTGCAACTGCTCGATCGCACAACGGGCTTGCAAGACGAGGCCGTGAATTGTGTTTTTGTCGCGCGCGACGGCGCGATGTGGCTGGCATTGGGGCACGGCATTGCACGCGTCGAAGCCGCATCGGCGTTGTCGTTTTATAACGAGCAGGCGGGAATCAAAGATTTTGTAGCAGCCGTTCTGCGGCATCAAGGCCGGCTTTATATTGCCACGGGTTTGGGCGTTCATTATCTGCAAGCGCGTTCGCCTGCAACAGGTTCTCAGAATTTTTCGCAAATGCACGCCAGGCTTCTGCAGCCGCCGGAGTTTCAGCCGGTGTCAGGCATTCGCGCGCAAACTTGGTCATTGCTCACCACGGGCACGACCCTGCTCGCGGCCACACCCTTCGGAGTTTATCAAATTGAAGATGAGACCGCTACTTTCCTCAAAGAATCCGTGAGCAGCGGGTTTGCAGCATTGACGCTCTATCGCTCGCAGCAAGACACCAATCGAGTTTATGTGGGATTATACGACGGTCTGGCTGCGCTGCGATACGACGCTTCGTCGCGCGAAAAGTGGATGGACGAAGGCCGCGTCGCCGGCATTCACGAGCCGATTTGGAGCATTGTCGAAAGTGAAGACGGCAAGCTGTGGCTGGGAACGGAATCGCAAGGCGTGTTGCACGGTGATTTTTCGCGCGGATTTTCAGCCACGGCAAAACACAGTGACTCCCTCGCCATCCAACGTTTTGATTATCGCCACGGCCTGCCCCGAGGCTGGGTTGGAGTTTATTCCGTTCAGGCGCAACCCGTTTTCACCAGTGATGAAGGTTTGTTTCGTTATGACGCGGCAAGGCAACGCTTTTTCCCGGATACAACTTTTGGAAGCATGTTTGCCGATGGCTCGCGCGATATCGAGGTCGTGGTCGAAGATCATCAAAACAATATTTGGTTGGGATCGGAAGAGGCGGCAGAAATTAATCGCGTGTTGCGGCAGAAGGACCGTTCGTATGTGTTGGTAACCATGCCCTCGCTACGGCTTCCGAAAGCGGCGATTTGGAGTATCTATCCCGAAAAAGACGGCGTGGTTTGGTTTGGAGGCCCGGAAGGTTTGTTGCGCTACGATACGAACGTGCAAACGCCTCATGGCAGCGATTTCGCCGCGCTCATCCGTCGCGTTCGCGTTGATGAGAAGACGTTGCTCTTCGGCGGCGCGGCTACCGTCGAGGAATCTGGCGAGCAATCCGACCTCTCGCGCCTTACGCCCCGCGCTCTACGCCCTTCGCTTTCCTACGCCCAAAACGCGCTGCATTTTGAATACAGCGCGCCCAGCTTCGAAGCGGAATCTGAAAACCAATTTCAAACTTTTTTGCAAGGTTTTGATGAAGGCTGGTCCGCCTGGACGAAGGAAACGCAAAAACAATACACCAACTTGCCCGAGGGCGATTACCGTTTTCACCTGCGCGCGAAGAATGTATACGAGCATCTTAGCCGCGAGGCCGTGTATCCATTCAAAATTTTGCCGCCATGGTATCGCAGTTGGTGGGCATATGGGTTGTATGGCTTGAGCTTCGCCGCCGGCGTCTTTGCGGTGGATCGCATGCAACGGCGGCGCTTGCTCAAGAAAGAGCGCGAGCGTATGCATGTGCGCGAGGCCGAGTTGCGCGCGCAAACCGCGGAGGCCCAAGCTCAAGCTTTGCGCGCCGAAGCCGGGCGCAAGGAGATAGAATTGCAAAAAGCGGCAGAGCTTAAAACCGCGTATCAAGCACTCACTGAAGCGCACACCAATTTGCAAGCCTCGCAGCGGCAACTGATCACACAGGAGAAACTCGCTTCGCTCGGCCAGCTCACCGCCGGGATCGCGCATCAAATGATGAACCCGCTGAATTTTGTGAATAATTTTGCGGCGCTGTCGGTGGATTTGGCGAAGGAGTTGCGGGAAGAAATCGAAAAACGTAAAACGAAAAACGTAATGCGTAATTTGGGAAGCGACGGCTTTGAGAATATCGAAGAGATTTTGGAGACGTTGATTCAAAACGCCGAGAAGATTAATCAGCACGGCAAGCGCGCGGATGGCATTGTGAAGAGCATGATGCAACACGCGCGCAGTTCTTCCGGCCAACGCGAGCCGGCGAATATCAACGAATTGCTCGATGACGCAGTGAATTTGGTTTATCACGGCATGCGCGCCAACGACGGCTCTTTTGAGATTACGATTGAGAGAGCGTATGACGAAGCGATTGGCAAGATCGAAGTCGTGCCGCAGGAGATGAGCCGGGTGTTTTTGAATATCATCAACAACGCGTGTTATGCGGCTTTTCAAAAGCAAAAGGCAAACGGCAAAGAGCAAAAAGCAAAGGGGGATGATTTTTCGCCGAGACTTTCCGTGAGCACGAAAACCCTTGGCGACACAATCGAAATCCGCATTCGCGATAACGGCAACGGCATTCCAAAAGATATTCGCGAGAAAATTTTTAATCCGTTCTTTACCACGAAGCCGGCGGGGCAAGGTACGGGGCTGGGCTTGTCGATCAGTCACGACATCATCGTGCAGCAGCATCGCGGGGAGATTAAAGTTGAAACCGAGGAAGGGAAGTTTACGGAGTTGGTGGTGCGTTTGCCGAAAGCGTAAAAAATTATATTACCCGATAAGGAAGTCCGCCAATGAACTTAAAGCTTTTGATCGTATCGGCGCTGAAAGTTATTGCATTAACGCTCATCATGTTTTTATGTTTTGCCGTGGCCGCGGGCGTTGTGAGCTTGCCCGGCAATTCAGAACAAACCTCGGCAGAACCGGCAAGCTCTGCTTTAATTTTGTTGCTGATCTGTTTCTTGAACACCCTGGTTCTCTCTTATATCATTCTGCGCTCGCGTTGGTCGGGCCGGCGGTTAATGGCAACGATCTTTTTCATTTTTTACGGAGTCATGACCGTCATGGCGCAAATTGAATCGGCGGTATTCATCATGCGACTGCCGGCGGGAATGTTGCCGCGCCTGTTTCTGATGGGAGCGCTCATCGCCGCGCCCTTCGCGGCGATCGCCGTGCTCATTCTGGGCAAATGCAAAGCCGTTTTGTTGAACGATGCGCTCAACCCAAGATTGGCGATGCCGGTCAATGAATGGGCTGGGAAGCTGGCCGTGCTGGTGATCGCTTATGTGGTTTTGTACTTTACCTTTGGTTACTTCAGTGCCTGGCAAAATCCCGCCGTGCGCGAATATTACGGCGGCACGGAGGCGAGAAATTTTTTTGCGCATATGGGCGGAGTGCTGCGTGATCAATCCTGGCTTATGCCTTTTCAAATCTTGCGCGGCCTGATGTGGATTGGATTGGCATTGCCGGTCATTCGCATGCTGAAAGCACAAAGGTGGGAAACCGCGTTGGCGGTGGGATTGTTGTTCGCGGTCATTATGAATGCGCAACTCTTATTGCCGAATCCCTACATGCCGGAGGCGGTGCGCATGGCGCATTTGCTGGAAACCGCCACTTCCAATTTTATCTTTGGCGGAATGGTGGGAGGGTTGCTTTATCCTTCTGTCCAATCAGTTGCGGCAGCAACTTTACGAGCGTGAATCGGGTGATGATGAAGTGCTACGAGAGCATCTTCATTTTCTCCGCATCCCATGCGATCACACGTTTCTCCAAATAGCTGTTGTTCGTGAGCACGGCGGGCGCGGCCGCGCGCAATCCGAAGGCGGCATCTTCGGTGGCGCTTTTGCCGGTGCGAATGGCATTGAAAAAATTGTGAAAGTGATCGAGGCGTGCGTCGTAACCCTCCGGCGCTTTGAATTCGGTCGTGCCTTCGAGTTGGTGCTTGGCGGAAACGCCTGCCATGCTCGCGCGATATTGCTCTTTGAATTTTTCTTGCATCTCTTTGGAAAACGTGCGCACGGAATTGTAGCCTTCCGTTAGGTCTTCCAGCGATTCGCGATATAGACCGCGGCGAATCACTTTCACGCTATCCCAACTCAAAATCATCGTGCCTTCGCTGCCCACGAAGCGCGTGCCGGTTTCGCTTCCGCCTTCACTGCTGGCAACAAAATTTGTGGCCAAAGCGATGGTGAAGGCGGGATGGCTGGCGCTTTTTTGATAATCATACAAACCCCAAATCACGTCCGGCACGTCGCGGCCATCTTTCCAATAACGCAAACCGCCGGCCGACATAATTTGAGCCGGGCCCTGCGAGCCGATAACGTGATGAATACCGGAGAAGAGATGCACGAACAAATCGCCCGGAATGCCGGTGCCGTAATCCATGTAATTGCGCCATCTGAAAAAGCGTATGGGATCGAAGGGCCGCTTGGGGGCGTTGCCGAGAAAGCGTTCCCAGGCAATCGTCTCCGGTGAAGCATCCGGCGGCAGCGAATATTGCCATGCCCCTACCGCAGAGTTGCGTTTCCAAATTCCTTCGATCATATTCAACTCGCCGATGGCTCCGGCGGCGAACAACTCTTTGGCCTTGTCATACACGATCGAGCTGACGAACTGGCTGCCAACTTGCAGCACTCTGCCGGTTTTGCGCTGCGTTGCGACGACGCGGAGGCCCTCTTCCGTATGCTGAATCATGGGCTTCTCGCAATACACGTGCTTGCCCGCGTTCATCGCGTCAATCGCAATCGGTGCGTGCCAATGATCGGGCGTGGAGACGATCACGGCATCAATATCGGAGCGCGCCAAAATTTCCTGATAATCGCGCGTGGTTGTGACTTGCTTGCCGAAGACTTCCTGGGTGCGCGTGCGGCGGCCATCGTACAAATCTGCCGCTGCAACCAGCTCGACACCCGGCACTTGCAACGCCGTTTCGGTATCTATAAATCCGATAATGCCCATGCCGATGGTCGCGAGGCGAATGCGGTCGCCGGGCGGGACCGGCTTTTCGGTTTCGCGCAATGAAATTACATTTGAGTTTGCTGCGAACAAGCGGGACATGGCGCCGGTCATCACAGCCGAGCCGGCGGCAAATTTTTTAAGAAAGGTCCGGCGAGGATAACTGCGGTACTCGCTCATGGCATGCGCTCCTTTTCTGGTTCTTCTATGGGAAAGTTATTTAGGGGCGCCGATTAAATAACTTTCCCATTGCGCCGGCGTCATTCCCGCAATCTTTAAGCGGGAATCCATTTTACGCCATCTGGATGCCCGATTAAAGCGCTCGGGCATGACAGATCAAATGAGCAAGTTATCTAATCGGCATTCCTTAACCGACGCCCGGAAGTTTCATTTTTCCTCAACCTTCTTCGCCGCGTCCTGCCGTCCGCCGATATGGAACACGAAACTTTTTGGCCGCCCTTCTGAATCGAGATCAAATTTTAAATCAACCGCAGCTCTTTTCATGGAAAATTCACGCTCCGAATGCGCGACGATCTCGAACCAGCGATCGCTATAAAAATTGGCGAATAACTTGTCGCCCTCGCGCTTGATCGTGAAATTTCTGCCCGGGCTCACTTCGTAGCGGCCAACGTAGCGCTCCAGAACCGCCGGCGCTAAAGCCATCACTTCTCCGGCAAGGTCAGCCGCCGGAACGAACGCAGCCGGCTCGGGCAATTCCCGCAGCCAAATATTGCGATAGCGCACCGGACTGCCATGATCTTGCAATGATATTGGCAGCTTATCGGGATGAGCTTGGTAAGGATTATATTCCAGCCAGTTCGTCGGTCCCCAAAGCGCAACATTGTCTTGCACCAAAACGCCATTGTGCAAGACCGTTATGCGCGCCGGCTGCAACAGCTTGCCCTCGCCCTCAAAACGCGGACGGCGAAAAATGATTTCATAGCTTTGCCACTCGCCCGGCGGCCGGGACACATTGACCAGCGGCGGGTATTGGCCATAGAGGGAAGCAGCCTGGCCGTCGGCATAGGTTTGGCTTTGATATGAATCGAGCACTTGCACTTCATACAAGCCCATCAAATAAACGCCGCTGTTGCCTTGATCTTGTCCCTGATCTTGCTCGCGTGCCGGCACGGCCCATTCAACATGTAATTGCACGTCACCAAAGCCCGCCTTGGTGCGAATATCACCGCCGCCTTTGGCAATCTCCATATATCCGTTTTCCACTTTCCATTTCGCCGGCTCGCCCCTGGCGTTGCTCCATTGTGAAAGATCCTTGCCGTCGAATAAGATCACCGCATCGGAAGGCGGCGGCATGGGCGATTCGTTTTTTGCCGGCGTGACGGCCGGCGGAGGCGTGCGATTCATATCGTGAATTTTCCACGGCGTGGGTGATTGCGCCGAGGTGTTGCTTCCCAAACTCATCGTGCACGCGATGATGAGCGTTGCGATAAATTGGACAAAAGCTTTCGTCTTGTTGAACATGGTTGGGTCTCCGTGACAGAGTTCGAATTCCAAAAAAAAATCCAACGTAAGAGCATCACAACTGATAAAAACCATCCGTAGAGGAAATTTAAATCGGTGTAAGAGTCCTTTGAAGAAGTTCCACCACAACACTGTCATTCCTTTAGGAATCTTCCCAAGCATTAGCACTGCCGGCAATTTGGGCCTTGTGCTCGGTGCGTGGGAAGATTCAGATTGTGTGAAAACGCTCGAATTGTCATTGCGAGCGCAGTGAAGCAATCTCTAACTCCAATACGTGCACGCGCCGGGATTGCTTCGCTGCGCTCGCAATGGCGTTTTCACACAGTCTGATTCAGACTGTGTGAAAACGCCCGGATTTGTCATTGCGAGCGGAGCGAAGCAATCTCTAACTCCAGTACGTGCACGCGCCGGGATTGCTTCGCTGCGCTCGCAATGACGTTTTCACACAGTCTGATTCTTACAGAATGACAGATGGCTTATCTCATCACATTCATGATCTGCCCGGTTTTTTTGTCCTTGAGAATATACTTCGTGACTCCGTCGGGCATGCGTTCACGTTTGATCAAAATTTTCCCCTCAAATTCCTGCGCCGGCGCCGTGATTTTTTCGACATTCGCAGCGCCGCGCCACACCTCCAACTGCACCGGCTCCCATTGTTTCGTGCGCGCGGATTTGTAACAGGCTTCAAGAATAGCATTGACGACGTAGCCGTCGTAAAAGGTTTCCCTCGGGGTTTGGCCGCTGTCCCAGGCCTCCAGCATATCCGCAAACATGTGCACATAGCCCAGCTCATTCACTTCATCGCCCACCGGAAAAAGCCAGCCGCTTTCGCGCTCGGATTTCTCGGCGACATAGCCGCCGCTTTCGCCGCTGGTAAACATCTCGAACCCAGTACGGAGAAAATGATTGAGCCACAGCGTGCCTTGCGTGCCGGAAATTTCGTCGCGCAAATCCATGCCCCCGCGAAACGCCCAACTCACTTCGAATTGCCCCATCGCGCCCGTTGCGAATTTGATCAAACCGATGCCGTGATCTTCCGCCTCAATCGGATGCACCAGCGTATCGGCCCAACACATCACTTCGAGCGGACGAATATCTTTGCCGACGTAGTTGCGAATGATCTCGATGCAGTGACACGCCAGATCGATCATTGCGCCGCCGCCGGCTTCGTTGGCATCCCAGAACCACGCGCTGTGCGGGCCGGGATGGGTTTCGCGCGAGCGCGCCCACAAAATTTGTCCGAGCGCGCCTTTCTGAATCGCGTCCAGCGACTTCAACATCTTCGGCGTGTAAACCAAATCTTCGAGATAGCCGTGAAACACGCCCGCTTTTTCCACGGTGTCGAGAATGCGTTTGGCCTCCGCAGCATCACGCGCCAGCGGCTTGGTGCACAAAATTGCCTTGCCGGCTTTCGCCGCCAAACTCACCGCTTCTTCGTGGCGATGGTTCGGCAAGCCGATCACCACGCAATCGGTTTCCGCATCGTTGATCGCCTGGACAAGATCGGTGGTGTGCTTCGGAATTTTCCATTCAGCCGCAAAACTCTGCGCGCGTTCTGCGGTGCGGGAATAAATAACGTGCACGCGATCGCGCTTGCGCTGGCTGTGCAGCGTCTTGGTGTAGAACATGCCAATCAAGCCCGTGCCCAGCATGGTGATCTGGTGGGATTTTTCCATCCGGCTCTCCTGTAAGATTAATTGCCTCATGGCCTATGATAACCCGATTCGGCAATTTTGCAACGATTTTGTGTGTGAATGAAAATTTCCTGTGCCCACTTGACGATGACAAATGATTTGGTTACCATTTCAGTCGGGCAGGTTCAGCCGCTTTCAATCTGTAAATCTAAAATCCCCGCTGTTGAATTCATCCTATTCTCGAGGAGGAATTTAGTCATGATGAATCGCCGCAACTTCTTGAAGCAATCGGCGCAGCTCGCCGGGAGCATGGGATTAGCCGGTATTGCAGGCCGGGTGTTGTGGAACTGCTCCGGCTCGGAAGGAGAAAAACAAGGCGCGGGACAATCCGGCACGAGCGCAGTTTCCCCTCTATTTAAAATCTCGTTGGCCGAGTGGTCTTTGCATAAAACCATTTTCGGCGGCCAGTTGGATCATCTCGATTTTGCCAGGACCGCCAAGAACGATTACGGCATTGAGGCCGTCGAGTTTGTCAACCAATTGTTCATGGACAAAGCGAAAAATGCGGATTACCTGCGCGAAGTGAAAACGCGCGCCGAGGGCGAAAGCGTTCGCATCCTTTTGATCATGTGTGACAATGAAGGGCGCTTGGGCGATCCGGACGCGCAAAAGCGCACGCAAGCGGTGGAGAATCATTATAAGTGGGCCGATGCCGCGAAATATTTCGGCTGTCATTCCATTCGCGTGAACGCCGCCAGTGAAGGCAGCTATGAAGAGCAACAGAAACTCGCGGCCGAGGGCTTGCGCCGCTTGACCGAGTATGGCGCGCAGAACGAAGTGAACGTCATCGTTGAAAATCACGGCGGGCTTTCCAGCAACGGCCAATGGCTATCGGCCGTGATGAAGATGGTCGATCATCCGCGTTGCGGCACCCTGCCGGATTTCGGCAATTTCTGTGTGCGCTTCGAGGGCGGTTCTTGGGAAAATCCTTGCGCCGAAAACTACGATCGTTACCAAGGCGTGCAAGAGCTGATGCCCTTTGCCAAAGCGGTGAGCGCCAAATCGCATGAATTTGATGAGAACGGAAACGAGACGCAAACCGATTACAGCCGCATGATGAAGATCGTATTGGAGGCAGGCTATCATGGCTATGTCGGCGTGGAGTACGAAGGCACCAAACTGAGCGAGCCGGACGGCATTCGCGCGACGAAAAATCTGCTCGTGCGCGTGCAAGAAGAGATGGCAAAAGCATAGCGCGGCAACAACCGCAAGCGATCGATCAAAGTCAAAATCATTGAACCGCTTTTAATCATTTTGACTTCAATGGTTTTGACTTATATCTTTTGCCCGGCCTTCGCATCTTTAATTGTTTTGCCCATAATGGTTTTGCCTTTAAAAAATCTTCGCGGTCATGATAGTTTTTTCACGGAGGGAAAATGCACTGCTATTCGATTCTTCGTAAAACCTCGTTCTTCTTCTTCGTCGCCGGCATCTGGTTACATGCTTTCCATTCGGCGCCCGCCCATGCACAAGAACCTTTCGCCTCTTTCGATTTCAGCTTCGGCGCGATTTATCCCGCCGAAAGCGCGGGCGGAATGTATTTCGGCGGCGCGCTGCTCACACCGTTCGCGCAAAGCGGCGCATGGAAATGGGAGTTAGGCGTGAGCGGTGGCGTTTCGCATCGCAATTATCGGCAGCTCGCCGCGGTCGGCAGCGACAGCATGCCGGCAGACCCCAATCTCATTCCTGCGGCTGAAATCGAATTTGTGCGCACGCTCGTGCCGCTCTCGGCCGCGCTCACGCTCAAGCTTTCGTTCGTCGAATTAAATCTGCCGAATTTTCCCGTCATTGGCTGGCTGTCGCGCACCAGCGTGATCAGCGTCTCCGGCTTGAAAGATGTGGGCATTTTATTCCGCCCCAAAGCCATTTACACTTTTCTGTGGAGTGATGAAAAATTTTCCAATGCAACCACCAGCGTTAGCGACGAGCGCCGCTACGAAGGCTGGGGCTGGGGCGGCGAATTTGGCATGTATATTTCCACGGATAGCGACCTCACTTCCACGCTTTCGATGATTTATCAAAACGCAACCGTGGCAAGAGCAGAGGGCAATAATCTGCCGCTGGTGCCCACCGCTCATGAAGTGAAGCTGGACGGCTTCGGCTTCATGTTCAGTTTGGGGTTTGGCTTCTAAAAGAATATTTCCAACGGATAGATGAACGCCAGCGGAGGGCTTTATCCGTTGGCGTTCATCTATCCGTTGGGGAAGAAGATATTAATGCAGAATTTTTTTATCAATATCGATATCACCGTTTTCTATTTCATCAATCACCATTTGCAGAACGTCTTTTTCGATTGGCTCATGCCGCTCATCAGCGACGGCCGGAAATGGTTTCCGCTGTTTGGCGGCGTTTACGTGTGGCTATGGTGGAAGGGCGGGAAAAACGGGCGCATTGCAGCGGTGTTGATCATCTTCGTCATTCTACTGAGTGATCAACTTTCTTCCTCGGTGCTCAAGCCGCTGTTTCAACGCCAAAGGCCTTGTGTCGTTTTATCGAATGTCAACATGCTCACCGGTCTCAAAACCTCTTTCTCATTTCCATCTTCGCACGCCGCCAATTCATTCGCCGCGGCTTTTCTCTTCACGCATTATTTGCCGCATTGGAAATGGACGGTTTTTATTTTGGCTTTTCTGTCCGGCTTTTCGCGGGTTTATGTAGGTGTGCATTATCCTTCGGACGTTCTCGGCGGCGCGTTGCTGGGTCTGCTCTGCGCATGGTTCGTGATTCAGATTTATAATTTCGTTGAAAAAATTTATCAAGAAAGAAAGGCCAAGCGCGCAGGCACAGAGAGCTAAAAACTAAGTCGCTGCTTATCTGGCCTTTGGGTCACCCGGAGGCCGAGCCTCCGGGTTCCCGTTGTCGCGATAGGGTCAATTCCCTACATTTACCGGCGGGCGAGTTTCTCGCACCGGGCGACCCCGAGCCGTTCC
>Ga0247727_10003019_pt1 | contig 37787 bp, 36 predicted proteins | sample WisWelCaveWW1625_FD_202498 | JGI IMG/M metagenome (GOLD analysis project Ga0247727, IMG submission 202498) | Biofilm microbial communities from Wishing Well Cave, Virginia, United States - WW16-25 | ecosystem: Environmental > Aquatic > Deep subsurface > Groundwater > Cave microbial mat | place...
AGTATGTCGGCGGCGGATACGTGACCGTGATGGTGCGCGGCGACGTGGGCGCGGTGAAAGCCGCGACGGATGCAGGCGCTGCGGCGGCAAAACGCGTCGGCGAGCTCGCGTCGGTGCATGTCATCCCGCGACCGCACGGCGATGTGGAAATGATCCTGCCGCAGAACAGCAGAGGCTCTTTCGGCGGACGAGGCAAGGAAAAGTAGACAGGTATACAGGTACACACGTAGTCACGTAAAAACGTAGACACGTAAACTAGGAGACACGCATCCCGTGTTTACCTGTTTACTTGTTTTCCTGTTTACTTGCCACCATGCCGCGTCAATTATTTACTGCGGAGGATATTCGCCGTCTCACGCGCGAACGCGTCGAGACTCTTTTGCTTGCGCCTGACGATATCGTCACGCACGAGGCGATGGATGTCGCGGTCGCTTTAGGGTTGAAACTGATTCGGGAAACAGAATCAGGCTCAAGTCTAAGAAAAGAAGCGTCCTTCGACACGGCTCAGGACAAGCTGCCCGTTATCCCCAATCTCCCACCGTTGAAAGTCGTGCATGTTGGGAGCGTCCAAGTCGAGCCGTTCCTCGAAGGCAAGACCACGCCAGGCACGAATGTCTGGCTCAAGGATGTTGTGGTCACGCAAGACCGTTCGCCGATGGGCGCGGGATATATGTCGCTCGATAAGGGCGAGATGGCGTGGACGCTGACGTACGACGAGATTGATATTGTGCTGGAAGGCGAACTCGTGATTACGCGCGGCGCGGAGCAGGTGCGCGGTAAGACTGGCGACGTGATTTATATCCCGAAAGGTTCGAGCATCACCTTCGGCACGCCGAACTGGACGCGCTTTGTGTATGTCGTGTTCCCTGTAAATTGGAATGAGAAATAACATTCGTCATTGCGAGCGAAGCGAAGCAATCCCCTCGCACAAGTTGGAGATTGCTTCGGGCTATCGCCCTCGCAATGACATAAGGATATATGAATCCTAATCTATCAAATCTTCTTGCACACACCGACCGCATCATGGCTGGACAAAACGGCTGGCACGCGGACCCAAACCTGATTCTCCCCTCGGGTGTTTATCAAGGCAAAGTTCACGTCGGCGTGGATTTGGGCACGGCGTACACGGTGCTGGTTGTGTTGGATGAAAACTATCAGCCTATCGCGGGTGAGTATCAATTCGCGGAAGTTGTGCGCGATGGACTTGTTGTGGATTTCATCGGCGCAGTTGATTTGTTGCGCGAGATGAAGTCAAAGGTCGAGAAAAAACTTGGTTTCACGTTGACAACTGCCGCGACCGCGTATCCGCCGGGCGTGCCGCAAGCGGAACGGCGCGCGACTGCCAATGTGCTGCACGGCGCAGAGTTGGATTGCACGAATCTCATTGACGAGCCGACTGCCGCGAACAACGTGTTGAAACTCCGTGACGGCGCCATTGTGGATGTGGGCGGCGGCACGACGGGCATAGCCATCTTCAAAGATGGGGAGGTGATGTACACTGCCGATGAAGCCACAGGCGGAACACACTTCTCGTTAGTCATCGCTGGTTCAACGGGAACAACCTTCGAGGAGGCGGAAGCGATGAAGAAGAATCCGAGTGAGCAGACTCGCTTGTTTCCCGTCATCCGCCCTGTGATGGAAAAAGTCGCGACGATTGTGAATCGGCACGTTGAAGGTCATCAAGTTGATAAGTTATATTTAGTTGGTGGAACGTGTTCGTATCCAGAGATAGATAAAGTGATTCAAGAAATAACAGGAATTGAAACAATCCTGCCTGGCAATCCGCTGTTCGTGACGCCGCTTGGGATTGCGATGAATAATTAACATAATGTCATTGCGAGCGTTCGTTGCGAAGCAATCCTCAATTACGAGGAGATTGCTTCGTCGCAAAGAGCAAGTGTCTCGACAAGCTCGACAACCAAGCGCTCCTCGCAATGACATGAGACAACGGAGACTCAATGGCATCAGAACAATTTTCATTACGTGTTTACTCTTATCTCGACCGAATGCAGCCGCAATACGCGGCATTCGTCGGCACCATCACGCAAGGCGATCTTCCCACCGAAGGCATGGCTTCGCTTTATGTGGAAGTCGCCCCAGGCAACGAAGTGTTTCGCCTGGTGGACATTGCGGTCAAATCCACCGAAGCGAAGCCTGGCGCGCAGTTAGTTGAACGCGAGTTCGGCATGTTCGAGGTCCACTCGCATTCGCAATCCGAAGTTTTGGAAGCGGGGCGAATCGTGCTGGATCGACTCAACCTCAAACCTGAGGAACGGATCAAGCCGTTCATTGCTTCGGTGCAGATCATCACCAACGTGGACCCGTATCAGGCGCAGTTATTGAATCGTTTCCGCCGTGGCTCGATGCTTGTCCCTGGTGAGACGATGCTGGTGCTGGAATGCGCGCCTGCCGCGTATATCAACTACGCCTGCAACGAAGCGGAGAAGGGCGCGACTATCAAGATTCTTCATGTTTCATCGGTGGGACGGTTCGGGCGCATGTGGCTTTCTGGCTCGGAGGCGGAAATCATCTCTGCGCGCAATGCGGCAGTGAAGGCGCTGGAGGAGTTGGATGGAAGACCCGAAAAATAATATTGTTCGTCATTGCGAGCCCCGATAGGGGCGAAGCAATCTCCAACATAGTGAGGGAGATTGCTTCGTCGCAAATAACGCTCCTCGCAATGACGGAGGTAATGGTATGTCAAAAATCTTCTACACCGAACAAGACATAGACGATATGAAGGCGCGCGGAGTCAGTTCTGTGGACATCACGGATAATGTGGTGATCACGGATTTGGCGTTGGAGCGCGCCATGAAATATGGGATGAAGATCAATCGCGCCGAACAATCGTCACCGAAGGCAATATTTAGCACATCCGTGAATTTGGTTGGGGCATATCCGCATGAAGTATCGTCGTCTGACAACGGGTTGAAACAAAAAATTAAATCCGCAGTGCTGGCAAAGTTGGACGGTCAGGTGGATGCGGCATTTCTTGATGCAGTCATTACACGCGTGGTGTCTTCGATAAAATAATCACTGAACTTAATTTATGGAAAATAAAATACCCGCCATGGAGCGGGTATTCGTTTAATCGGGGATGTTCAATTTCTAAAGGTTTGTCAGATTCAATTCCGTTTTGTTCAGCAACTCGATCATTTCCTCGCGAATGTGTGCGTTGAGATAGTGAGTCTCCAGCACAGAGAGGGGCAGGAAGCGCGCGCCTGCAACGACATGGATACAGTTCGATGATCCGCACAGACAAATAAAGGGCGCGTCCATTTCCCATTCGGTGGAGGGATAGAAGAAGGAGAGTTCCTCTCCCTTTTCAATATCGCGTCGCGCAATCATTTTCATGTTCAATGTATCCAGAATGACGTTTGGATCGCAGGAATGATTGAGCGCGGCTAACTTGCCGACGTTTGTATGTTCTGTGCGTCCGATCTGGACGGTAAAACGATCTGGCTTGTTCGCCACTTTTTCCTTCGGGATATCGCAGATCACGTCCCCTTTGTTGTACAACTGTTTCGTGATCAAACTTCTAAATTTATTTTCCGTCTTGATCGTAAGTGTTTCCATTGAAACCATTTTTATTTTCCTTTCAGAATCATTATGTATGGAATAATGATTGTTATTGTAACTATACATCACTGTTCAAATGAAATCAAGATAGAACAGTACTATTTTAGAAACTTTAAGGATGAATATTTTCTGTGACTCATAAAAGAATCTTGTTATTAACAGCCTAATCGAATGACTAGTCGCTTAACCACCCGATCTCCCGATGTGTTGGATATTTATATAAAGTACACTGGCGGCACTTGGTTCAATCAACTCAATATGTTATAAGGAGATAACTATGTCCAACCCATTGACTGATTTTTCAAAAGGATTGACCTCCGCCGTTGAAAAAGGCGGCGCGGGCACCATCCTTGTGGATGCGCGCAAGCGGTATCCCGCAAGCGGAATCGCGTACGCAAACGATCTGGTGCTGACTGCCGACCATGTTGTAACGCGTGATGAGGATATCAAAGTCGTTCTGCCGGATGGTAAAAGCCTCAACGCAACGGTTGCGGGACGCGACCCTGGCTCTGACCTTGCGCTCTTGCGCCTCGCAGAAAAAGCGTTGACCCCCGCGAAAACATCCGATGATGTTAAAGTCGGTCAACTCGTGCTTGCCTTAGGGCGCCCCAATAACGCGGGCATGCAAGCCTCGTGGGGAATCGTCACTGCGATTGCAGGACCCACCCGCACACATCGCGGCGGCTTGCTCGATGAGTACATCCAAACTGAAACGACCCCATACCCAGGCTTCTCCGGCGGACCTCTCGTCAACACTGAAGGTGAAGCGCTTGGTCTGAACACTTCCGGTCTGACACGCGGTTCATCGTTAACTATTCCAGTCAAAGTTGTGTGGCGCATTGCAGATGAACTTGCGAAGCATGGCTCAGTCAAACGCGGTTATCTGGGTGTTCGCACACAGCCCGTTGAAATTCCTGAAGCCGCGCGCAAGGCCCTCAAGCGTGAGCAGTCAAGTGGCTTGCTTGTGATGTGGCTCGAAGAAAATGGACCCGCGCAAAAAGGCGGATTGTTCGTCGGCGATACGCTTGTCGCAATCGCAGGTCAACCTGTCAGCGACCCCGATGATCTCTTTGCCGCGCTCAACAGCGATACCGTTGGCAAACCTGTCGCGGTGGATGTATTACGCGGCGGCAAACCTGAAAGCGTTAATGTGATTGTAGGTGAACGCAAGTGATCCGTGTGTTATTGAATGTTTCATCACCTGCACTGCGCGCGGGATTGCGTGCGTTACTTTCATCGGACAAAACGATCAAAGTAGTGAGCGATTCATTGGATGAACAAAACGAGGCGGACGTGATCATCACGTCCGCCTCGCCCGCTTCTCGCGTGGATAACGAAGTTGATTCATCCTCATCAGCTGGGATCCTGCTCCTAAGCGATGACCAGCTCAACGTCCAGGAAATGAGGCGTTCCTCTCAAGTGTGGGGAATCCTGCCAACGGATTCATCCGCTGAAGAGTTGACCGCCGCCATCCACGCGTTGTCACAGGGACTCATCGTCGGCACATTCACGTTGTTATTTGAATCGGAAAGCGAACCAATCGAACACGGTCCGCTCACAGATCGAGAGTTGGAAGTGATCGGGTTATTGGCAAAGGGATTGGCAAACAAACAGATCGCCGTATCATTGGGGATCAGCGAGCATACTGTAAAATTTCACGTCTCGTCCATTTACACAAAATTGAACGTGACCAACCGCACCGAAGCCGTGCGCGCAGGTCTGCGCGGCGGTTGGATCGCGCTGTAACGCGACATTTATGTCGCAATTGTTGAGTCGGGCGACATAAATGTCGCGTTACTGATTCCAAAATTTTGGCAGGCTTTGAATACGTTTCCACCCATCGGTCTGTTGCACGCGTTCAACTTTCAATTCATTGAAATACATATCGAGTATCGCGGCGCGTTCCTGTGCCAGAGGCGGGACACAATAATCTTCCTCCTCCCAGATCGCAATGCCGTTCTCCTGCACGCGCGCGTTCTCAAGCCCGTATTGAAGCGCCTGACCAAACGGCTTCATCACGCGAATCTCGCCGCTAACTAATCGTTGACGAAGTTCCGCAAGTAATTCATCAATAGGCTTCGCTTGTACCAGGTAATATGCCATTAGACCTCTTGCGAAAGTCTTCTTTGCCACAGAGATCACAGAGAAAATGAGTTTTAAGAGCTTTTTCTCAAAGATCTCTGTGTGCTCTGTGGCTGATTGTAGTTACTTATGCCAGAGGTCTATTGTTTTTTTCCTTTCTATGGTTCGTCTGCCAGAGGCGGCAGGATAATGTGCCCGAATAAATCGCTCAGTTCAAAAGCTTCGATCCCTTGTAAGCCGAGCAACAACGACAACTCGCCTCCATGGTGAATGTCGTGGGACAGTATGCGCCAAATCGTCCATTGCCGCGAAACTGAATAGGTTTTCCCATTCCAGGTGTGACGATAGGATTGTGCCAGATCAGAGACTTCCCAGGTGGAGAGCGTTTTGCCGATCATCTCCCAGGTAATTTCGAGCCAGCTCACCAGTTCGTCTGCCTGTTCCGTGATGGGGATTGAATCCTCCACAATATCCTGATTGCCATCGCTGTCTTTTTCCCAATGATGTATCCGATTGACAAGTTCAGCGCTGCCCGGGGCGCCCATGCGCGCAAACCATGTAATTCGCCCCAAACTGACGTGACGCGCTGTCTCGCCTACCGAACGGGAATTTGGTGAGGGACGCCATAGAAGCTGTTCGCGTGTAAGTGGGGCAACGGCGTTCACCAGACTGGTCTGATATCCGTTCCATCCATCGAAAATGTTTGCAAGGGAATTTATTTTGGTCATGTGTTTATTCTCTCCACTTTGCGCTTGTGATTGCGATCAGAATAATACTAATTGCTGATCAGTGCGCCTGCCATCCAATAAAACAAAAGGAGCCGCGCGTGCGATAACAATACCCAATTTGCGGAGGGCAGTCAAGTCTCGCAATTTGCCAGTTCGACGTGCTTGAAGAATCGCATCTGCGCCTTGCGGACCGATTCCAGGGATGCGAAGCAACTCGCGCCTCTCGGCTTTGTTGATCTCAAGTGGCTTCTCCTTTAAGTTCTGTTGTGCCCATGCCAGTTTCGGGTCAGTGGGGAGGGGAAGATTACCATCTTGCATGAACGGCATTTCTTCCAAATCGAAGCCATAATCCCGCAACAGAAATGACGCTTGATACAAACGATGCTCGCGCATCGGATCCACCGCAGCTTTGTTTTCAAGCGGGGTATCGCGAATGGGATGAAACGCGGAGAAGTACGCGCGTTTGAGCCGAACATTCTTTGTCAGCCAGTTTGTTGTAGTCAGCAACTCAAGGTCACTTTCATCCGCGCCGCCCGCAACAAACTGCGTGACTGTGGATGGATAACGCCCATTCCAAAATTTATACGCGGGCTGGCTTCGACGAATCTCCTCCACCCATTTTAGCGGGCGAAGCAATTCTTCGATGAAGATTTTATGCGGCGCAAGTTTTGCCAATAGCTCGGTGTTTGGCGCTTCCAGGTTGACAGAGACTCGGTCTGCAAGTTGCATGGCGCGATAGACCTGACCCTTTTCTGCGCCTGGCATGATCTTGAGGTGCATGTAGCCGCGGAAGCCGAGTCGTTTGCGGAGTATCTCGGCTGTATCCAAAATTTTGTTTTGTGTGTTCGCGCCGCCTGCCGCGATTCCCGAACTGAGGAAAATCCCTTCCGCCATTTTTGCTTGATTCAACTTCATGAATAACTCTGCAAACTCCTGCGGCCTGAACGTGGCGCGGCGGAAGTCACGCCCCGCGCGGAAGGGACAGTAATAGCAATCTCGCTCACAGGCTGACGAGAGCAGGGTCTTCAATAACTTGATTTGTTTACCGTTGGGGAGCTGGGCAGAGTGGACGAACGATGCTCTTTTTTCCTTTGGAGTGAAGCAGTCGGGTTTTGTTTGCGTAGGGACGGGGTTCTCCCGCCCTTGATTGGACGAAGACCGAGTTTCCTCCGCGTGTTCAAGTTCCATCTGTCCCGAGAGTTCAACCAGTGTATCGAGCGCGTTCATGCCTTGATTATAGAACAAATATTCTAGTTGTCAAGTAAACCGATCGTCGACCAATTAAGCGTATCAGGACCAACATGTAATTCTCTTGCCTTTCTCCTCATTTTTCCCTACAATAGGACTACTCCCACCAGAGCAGGGGAGAGGTGACGCATATGAAACAAACGATCACTCCATTAATGATTTTCGGTATCGTCTGGCTGGCTGTTGTCGCGGTCAGTTGGCTTTTCTTTTCAGGCTGGCGAGAAAGCCCTGGTGGATTATTGACATTGATTGGGTTATCTGCTGTGGGCGTGCTTGCCTTTCTCAAGGGTGGGATGGATTATTTGAAAGCCTTTAACGAAATAAGCAAGCCCGACCTGCCAAAGCCTGAACCGCCTGCTGCGCCATCGAATCAAATGGGTAACCCTTCTCAAAGCGGCGATGGGACAAATGTTATTGTGCAGGGCGGAAATGTCACGATCCAATCACCACCGAAACCAGATATCCATGACACTATCGGTTTCATCCCCGCCGCGAAGGCAGTGACCTACGTCCATCGCGGCAAGATCGAGGACGATGTGATCGCACACATTCGCAAAGGCGGACGCGGCGCGATCGTGGGAGTCCATGCGCCCGGGGGACTTGGCAAGACCGAGCTGGCGAAACGCGCGGCGCAAGAATTGAAAGGGGAATACGAATCTTTATGGGTGGACGTGGGCAAAAAAGAACCTCAACAGATCATTGGTGAATTACTTCTGAAGTGCGGCGTTCAAACCCAACCAACCGATTCCTATGAATATTTGAAGAACGAACTGCAACACGCATACCAGACGAAGAAATTCCTTGTCATTCTCGATGATGTGCGCGAGGAATCGCTCAACAAACTTGAAGATATACTGCCGCCGAGTTCATGCGCCGCGCTGGTGACAAGCCGTATTCAGCAGGTGGGCGGGGTGAGGAATTTTGAACTTGGTTCGATGACTTGGGAACAGGCGCGTGAATTGTTCGAAGCGGTTTTGACCGAAGAAGTGGTGGCGAAGGAATTGGAAACCGCTAAAACCCTCGCCGAGCGTTGCAAGTTCAACCCGCTGGCGATGGAGATTGCGGCGCGGCGCATTCGTCAATTCGAAGGGATGCGCAAGCCTGTTGAACGATATTTTGAACTAGCCCAAACGAAATTTTCCGAGTTGAAGATGCAGGGCGACCAGCGTTGGGACATGGATAGGATCTTCGACATTAGTTATCTGGACCTCAGCGCCGACGACCAGCAAAGGTTTCAGATGTTATCCGCCTTTTACCCGACAGGTTTTTCAATTGAAGCGGTCGTCTTTCTTTGGAATGCTGAAACTTCGCTCGCGCGCAATCTTCTTTCACGCTTCATCAATCTTTCCCTTGTAAAAACAGTTGAGACGGATATTGAAAACTTGGAACGCTACCGCTTGCATGACCTGTTGGATGAATACACAACCCCGAAACTCAAGGCAAGCGGAAGATACAACGAAACAAAAACCTCTCTAGCGCAGTGGCTGGTGAATTTATTCACCGAACACTACACCGAGGATGTTAGCACAGCTCCTCACGTCGCGGTGGAACGCGATAATTTGCTTCATGCGTGCGAATGGGCGAGGGGAGAAAAACAAGCGGAGATTCTCGCCATATTGACGACAAAAACGCGAAACTGGTTTTATGTCAATTTCACCGAGGCATGGGTTCAATGGTTTGCCTGGCTGGAGGCGTGTCTTCAATTGGGAGTGTCGGATATTGAGTTGAAAGCCAACGTGCTACAAGCCATCGGCGATGTGCAACAGTTCCGTAAAGAGGTTGATGCCGCGCTCGAAAGTTATAACGAAGCCCTGAGACTGTTCAAGGAAATCGGAGCGAAATTGGGCGAAGCCAACGTGCGAAAAGCGATTGGCGATGTGCAACAGTTCCGCGATGATCGCGATGCCGCGCTCGAAAGTTATAACGAAGCCCTGAAACTCTTCAAAGACATCGGGGATCATTTGGGCGAAGCCAACGTGCTCCAAGCGATTGGCGATGTGCAACAGTTCCGCGATGATCGTGATGCCGCGCTCGAAAGTTATAACGAAGCCCTGAAACTCTTCAAAGACATCGGGGATCATTTGGGCGAAGCCAACGTGCTCCAAGCGATTGGCGATGTGCAACAGTTCCGCGATGACCTAGAAGCCGCGCTCGCCAGTTACAACGAAGCCCTGAAACTGTTCAAGGAAATCGGAGCGAAATTGGGCGAAGCCAACGTGCGGAAAGCGATTGGCGATGTGCAACAGTTCCGCAAAGAAAATGAAGCCGCGCTCGCCAGTTACAACGAAGCCCTGAGACTGTTCAAGGAAATCGGGGATAAATTGGGCGAAGCCAACGTGCGGAAAGCGATTGGCGATGTGCAACAGTTCCGCAAAGAAAATGAAGCCGCGCTCGCCAGTTACAACGAAGCCCTGAGACTGTTCAAAGACATCGGGGATCATTTGGGCGAAGCCAACGTGCTACAAGCCATCGGCGATGTGCAACAGTTCCGCGATGATCGCGATGCCGCGCTCGAAAGTTATAACGAAGCCCTGAAACTGTTCAAAGACATCGGGGCTAAATTGGGCGAAGCCAACGTGCTATCAGCCTTAAGTCGAATGTCGCTCAGGACAGGTGATATGGAATCTGCCGAAAGTCAATTTTCAGAAATAATCCAAATGCGCCGAATGATCGGCGATCTTTATAGCGAAGGCGCGGACTACGGTAATTTTGCCATTGCGCTTCTCGAAAACGGAGATAAGCAAAAAGCAAAAGAATATGCACAGACGGCTCGACAAATCTTTGAAAAGATTAACCTGCCTGCGATTGTCGAAATGATGGAGCAGATCATTAGCGCGAGTGAGGCAGAGGATAAGTAGGGCAGGGGAGGGGGCATAGTCAAGGATGAAGGCGGAAGGATGAATTAGGAAACGAGATCAAGCCCAGGTCCCCGCGTGAGGCGGCTTTCTTCCCTTCGAGAGCCTCTTAGGGCGGCGCTTTCGTCTTTACTGATACATCTTTCCTCAGTGGGGGAGGCTGATTAGTGCATAAATTCCCGGCTTCACAATATCCCCAGTTATGCTTTCGATAAGTATCATTATCAAAAACATTGACAAGGTGCAGGAAATTCGTATAATGACCCCCATGAATGAGCAAACAAATGCTTCGATGATGATCACAGACGCGATGGCAAAGTATATTGATATGGTGAAACTCTCCCGTAGTGAGCACACCGCGCGTGCGTATAAGAATGCGCTCAAAATATTCAGTGACGTTCTTAGGGAAAAACATCTGGACCCCGCATCCACACCCGTTGAAAAACTCTCAGAGGATTTGATCTCCCCGCTGGCCGGCTATCTCAAGGTCTTCTCGCCTGCCACAGAGCAATTGCATTTGCAGGCTGTAAAGGGATTCTATGAGTATGTCGACTCGGAACGCCTTGCAGACCTCAATCAGTCGCGTGTGCGTGTGCTGATACGGCAACGTTCGCGCCGCCCTGGGATTCGTTTTCCGCAGTTCCCAGCGGAAGATATTGAAAATCTTTTGGCTAAGGTGGAAAACGTTGAGAATCTGGCTGTCCCTGTTAGCGACGAGGGACTCGCCAACGCTAATCTACGCGCATATCGAGACCGTGCCTTTTTGCTCACTTTGGCGGATACGGGCTTCCGCGTCCATGAAGCTTGCAAACTCAGGCGCGGCGACATTGACTGGAATGAACAACGGGCCATCGTCATTGGCAAAGGCGATAAGCAAGCTGTTGTCCGCTTTACTTCACGCGCGCTCCAGGCGATCAAGGATTATTTATCACATCGTACCGCTCTCGATGGAAATTCAGGGAAGCAATTGACATCCCTGCCCCTCTTTGCCCGTCACGACAAAGGCGCAGGTAAAAAAATTAAACCAATGACGCCCACCACGGGACGCAACATCGTCCAGGAACGCGTGGCGCAGTTTTTAGGCGCGGATATGGTCGGTAAGATCACCCCACACTCCTTCCGTCATTATTTTGTCACTTCCGTATTGCGTGGTTCTGGAAACCTCAAACTTGCGCAAGAACTTGCGCGGCATTCGAGCATCCAGTCCACGCAAAGATACACCCACCTGTCGAATGAGGAGCTGGACAAAGCTTACTACGAGATCTTCGAGAAGAAGTCAAAACAAACAATGGACTGACGTTACACCATCGCGAGATTTTCAACCAGAGGTCAAAATGATCGAATTGGATTTTGTACAATTTCATGAACAACATTATCGTGAACAGAGATATGAGCTATATGTTTTAAAAAATGGACTTGGCGATATTTTATATATTGGAATCTCAAAAAGTAATATATGGGAGCGATGGTTTGGTTGGGGCGGACATATGACGTAGGACGGAAAGGTCATCTATGGTGAATCGCCCATCGGTGTAAAAATTGAAAATCATCTACCTGATTCATTGAATTGGAAAATTCAACTATGGACATTGGAAGATTGCATAAAGCTTTGCAGGAAGGAAATGCCCAGTGACAAATTTGAAATAACGATCCACGATGTTGAGCCAATCATGATTCAAAAACTGTCTCCCGACGCTCACTTTGGCGGAGAAACAGATGTGGCGTATGATGAAATTTTCAACAAGAAATAGCTAGACTTCGGAAGTCTTGAAGACTTCCGAAGTCTGTTGTCCTTGCTTTCGCTTCATTCTTCGACGTACTCCTGATACGCCCTCGAGAAGCTTTTGTCTACTTCCCTATGCTCCCCTGCCCCACCGAAGAATCCCCTCTCCCCTCGGGACGTGTGCCCTTTAGGGTAGAGGGCAAGGGTGAGGGAAAATTCTATTCAATCGCCTGCGGTTCGCCGAAGATGAAGTTATCCATCACAGCCACGTCCACCCCCCCCGCTTGCGCGCCATCGTCGGGACCGAGCGCGCCCGTGCCGTATTTCACTTCCACGCGCGCGACGATTGCATCTTCAAAGACAACGCCTAGAAATGAAAGGCCGCTATCTGCAATCGGCGTCTGGAATTGTCCCAGAGAATTGCCATTTACATCGAAGTATTCAAAGGCAGTGTGATCTGTATCCACATCGGTGTAGACCGCGCCAAAGCCGCGCACCGTTGCAGGCGTGTTCGTGCCTGGAACGAAGAAGGTAATCACGACCAGATTACTACCGAGGGGCGAGAACAATTTTTCTTCGCTGAATGTTTTGAAAATATCGGCATATTGTGGGTTGATATTTCCAAAACGCGGCGGTATTCCATTGGGATTCTCGCTATTCGCGCTGACCATCAGTCCCTCGCCGGGCGTGTTCAACACAATGCCGCGGGCGCGAGGCGCTTCGGGTGCGTTGAAGAAATTGGACGGATAGAAATTGGGCGCAGAAAATTCGTCGGGTATGGTATCCCAATTGATTTCCCGATAACCCGTCGGACCCTTTGTGCCAGGGTCTCCGCCGTTGTTCTCGCCAAGCAAAGCGCGATACTCTTCCACCGTGCTGGTGATGTCGCCTGTGCCTGTCACAACCTGCGGTTCAGACGAACCTCCGCACGCGATGACGAGAAAAGATAAAACCACTCCCGTAATTAGAAACTTCTTAAACATTTTCAGACTCCTTCTAATGTCTTTGCGAGGCGGGCGTTCTTCCCGACGACACTTGCGCCTGGCGCACACCTGCCCTGGCGGGCGGTGCCAGGGAGTGCAGGTGAGCAATCTCAAGGCTCAATGTACTCGTGAAATTGCCTGAAAACAGGAGGTTGCTTCGCAACGACATATATTTAGCGGAAATAATTAACTCATAGTTCGGTAGATTAACCTTTTCCATTATAAAGAGTGAAGAGTTTTCCACCACCCTCTTTGGTATATGAAACGATCTTACTTTGGTACGACGAAATTGAAATAGTCGAGTAGGTGGCGATAATGATACTTATCGCCAATGAAGGGGATTTTACTCAAAGCAGTTACGCTCGTTTATAATCACCCTCCATCGGAGGAATTGTGATCATCATTCGCAAAGTGATTGACCAATACCGAGATCGGGAATATTTTTCGGAAGTTCGAAAAATCGCCGTGCCGATCATCATCCAGCAATTGATGTTTGCAGGGCTGAACATGCTTGGCGTGGTGCTGGTTGGGCAAAAAGGCGAGACTTCGGTTGCCGCAGTGGGGCTGGCGGGGCAGGTGGCATTTTTATTGCAATTGGTTCACTTCGGCATCATCAGCGGCGCGGCGATGTTCACCGCCCAGTTTTGGGGCAGGCAGGACGTTCCGAATTTGAAGCGCGTGTTGGGATTAAGTTTGATACTGGCGATCTCTGCCAGCGGGATCTTTTTCCTGCTCGCGCAATTGATCCCCACGCAGATTTTGCAAATTTATTCCAAAGATACAGAAGTCATTGAATTGGGCGCAAGATACATCCGCGCCTTTTCGTGGACATTTCTTTTCTTTGGGATCACGTTCAGTTATGCGTTCGTGATGCGCTCAACTGGAGATGTAAGAACACCGACAACGATCAGCGTCGGCGCGTTGACGATCAACACGTTCCTTTCGTATTCGCTGATCTTCGGAAAGTTCGGGTTCCCTGAAATTGGAATCCAGGGCGCGGCGATTGCGGCGGTGATCGCACGCGGGCTTGAATGTGTAACGCTTGTTTCCGTCACCTACCTCAAGAAATCGCCTGTCGCCGCGTCCCTGCGCGAACTCACCGATTTCGACCTGGCGTTTGTTCGCAAAGTGATCACCCCGATGCTGCCCGTGATTTTGAACGAATTATTCTGGGCGCTTGGCATCACCACATACAATGTAATTTACGGGCGCATGGGAACAGAGTCGTTTGCCGCAATGAACATCGTCAGCACGATTGAGCAATTGGCATTTGTCTTTTTCATCGGCATCTCAAACGCGACCTCTGTTTTGGTGGGCAATCGGATCGGCGCGGGCAAAGAGGATGAAGCCTTCATGTACGCTGGTCGCTCGCTGGGGCTGGGGGTAATGGGCGGCATCGTGGCTGGCGTCCTTCTTCAACTTGTGAAAGCCCCCGTGTTATCGCTATACAACGTATCGCCTGATGTGATTGAAAACGCAAGCCGCGTGATCAACATCATCTCTTTCTTTTTATGGATCCGCGTGACCAACATAACCATTGTGATCGGCATCCTGCGCGCTGGCGGCGACACACGTTTTTCGCTATTCCTGGACGGCTTTATTATTTGGATTATCGGCGTGCCGATGGCATATCTTGGCGCGAACGTCTGGCATTTCCCCGTTTATTTTGTGTACCTTTGCGCGATGTCTGAGGAAATCACCAAATGGATTCTTGGCATGGCGCGTTATCGTTCACGCAAGTGGATTCATAATCTCGCCGCGCAGGTGGAAGGCGTTTAGCCACAGAGACCACACACCTGCCCTGGCGGGCGGTGCCAGGGGAGTTCTTTGAGTTTTTTTCTCATAGTCTCTGTGCGCTCTGTGGCTAATAAATTTTCTCCGCGTGCATAAAAACATATTCATCATATGCCGACATCAACAACCGCGTCACTTCCCCTGGACTCCCCTGCCCCACTCTCAGCTTATCAATCTGGATGACTGGCACAATGCCGCGTGAACTGGAGGTGATGAACGCTTCTTTCACAGCCGCTAGTTGACTCAGTTCCAACGCGCGATACCTCACCTCCACTCCCCTCCCCCGCGCCGCGCGAATAACATTCCTGCGCGTAACGCCAAGCAAGATGTCACGTTGTGCAGTGCCAACGTAGGGCAAGTTGCTAACATGCCCTACGTAAAAGAAATTACTCGTCATCCCCTCCAGTATCTTTCCATTCTTCACCAACAGAGACTCAAAAATTCCGACCTGAGCGATGTGCCTTCTTTCGCTGTCACTCGCGCCGATGAATGCGGTGGATTTCAGACGCGGACTGTCGCGCTGTATCGCTGTCGTTTCAACGCGGACTCCCTTCTCGTACACGTCGCGCGTCAACGGCTTGAGCGGCTCGATGGCGATGTAGACTTGTCCCTGAAAGGTCTGCACCACGCGGACGCGCGCCTCGTAGAGGTCGGGGCGAAACGGCTCGAGCAACCGAATCAACTGTCGGCGCAGGGATGAAGCGTCCACTTCGGGGAGGCGTCGTAAATGGGCAGAGAGTCCGATGACGCGCGTGCAGGCATCGTACGTGCGGAAGGTGCTGTAATATCCATCGGGCAATTGACGTGTGATGGAATCAAGAGAGGACACATCGTCGAATTGGATTTCATTCGGTTTTGTTTTTGTGATTTTCCAGGTTTTTATCATTTCACATCTCCGTCATGGCGAGCGCACGTTGCGAAGCAATCCCCTCGCGGTGACGGAGATTGCTTCGCCACTCGCTATCGCTCGGGCTCGCAATGACGTAAAACTATTATAAGCCTTGACACATTTCGGCTTAGGAGTGTAAACTCGAAACGTTGAGCGATATATTATCTCGCTTTACAATTTCAAATGAAAGGAGCGCACTGCATGAGCACGTTGATCTTCACCAAACTTTTTATCAGCCCAGATGTTGCTGGGGAATTGCCGTCTCGTAGTGCGCCTATAGACCGTTAGGTCTTTATCGTCCCGTTATTTTGGGCTGTGGCGCTCTCGCCACAGCCTTTTTGTTTAATTTTTGTCCCCTCTCCCAATGGGAGAGGGCTAGGGTGAGGGAACTCACCCTCATCCCCTGCCCTTCTCCCTCGGGGAGAAGGGGAGAAAATGAAATGACCACAATCGAACCAACGCTTACATTTGACTTCCGCCAAGCCATAGATGAGAACCGCCTCAAAGGGATCTGGAAGATGATGGTGGATTACCGCGTGCCGTATCTCGGCGCGACCGCCGCGCTTGCCGTCTCTGCATTGGCGAAAACATTCACGTACATTCTTCTGCGTTATTTCGCCGATGATGTTTTGACGCAAGGCAATTACATTGGAAACAGCCTGACGCAGACCTTCATCTGGATCGCGGCGGGATTCATTGGACTCGCCCTGGTGGAAGGGGCGTTCTCGTTTCTTTCTGGACGTTTGGCGGCTTACACAGCCGAGGGAATTACGCGCCGCCTGAGGGATTTCCTCTTCGACCATATCCAGCGCTTGAGTTTTTCGTATCATGCCACCACGCCGACGGGCGACTTGATCGAGCGCGTGACTTCCGACGTGGATGCCCTGCGCCGTTTCTTCAGCGAACAGGGAATCGGCATGGGACGCATCATCTTATTGTTTGTCATCAACTGGATTGCGATCCTGAATCTGAATGTGAAACTCGGGTTGGTCTCAGTGGTTGTGATCCCGTTCATGCTGATCGTATCGCTATGGTTCTTCAAGAAAGTGACGAAAGCCTACGAAGAATACCAGGCACAGGAAGCCATCCTCTCCACCACCCTGCAAGAGAACCTGACGGGCGTGCGCGTGGTCAAAGCCTTTGCGCGGCAGGAGTATGAAAAGAGCAAGTTCGAGAAGGATAACTGGGGCAAATACTTGAAAGGCAAGATATTGCTTTTCATGCACTCGATGTTCTGGCCCCTCTCGGATATCGTGCTTGGCTTTCAGATGTTGTTCGGCTTCATGTACGCCGCGAACATGACAATACGCGGAGAGCTCACAGTGGGTATGTACATTGCATACGTCGGCTTGGTTGTGTGGCTCGTTTGGCCCATCCGCAATCTGGGACGAATCATCGTCTCTGCTTCAACGGGATTGGTTTCGTATGGCCGCCTGATGGACGTGGTCAAACAGGCGCGGGAGCCTCTTCTCGATGGCAGGCACCAGCCTGAGGGCGATGCCCTGAGCCCGTCGAAGGGTCTGGTAAGAGGCGATATCGTTTTTGAAAATGTCTCGTTCATGTATTCGGACGGCAAGTCGAACGCGTTGAAGAATATTTCCTTTCATGTAAAGCCTGGGCAGGCAATTGCCTTGCTTGGGTCAACGGGATCGGGCAAGTCGTCGCTGGTAAATCTTTTGCCCAGGTTCCATGAGTACACTAGCGGACGAATCCTGCTCGACGGCGTGGAATTGACGGAGTACTCGCGTGCCTATCTGCGAAAACAGATCGGCATCGTGGAGCAGGAGCCTTTCCTGTTCAGCCGTTCGATCCGTGAGAACATCACGTATGGCGTTGGGCGCGAAGTCTCGCAGGAGGAAGTGGAGCGCGCCGCGAAAGCCGCGGCAATCCATGACGTGATCATGGGGTTCCCTGATGGATACAAAACCATCGTCGGTGAGAAAGGCGTCACACTCTCTGGCGGGCAGAAGCAACGTACAACGATTGCGCGCACACTGTTGAAGAACCCGCGCATCTTGATACTCGATGACTCGACCTCATCGGTGGACACGGAGACCGAAGCGGAGATCCGCGGCGCGTTGAATGGACTCATGGAGAACCGCACCACTTTCATTATCGCGCATCGTATTCAGTCGGTGATGGTCGCAGATTTGATCCTGGTGCTGGATAAAGGCGAAGTTATTCAGACTGGAACGCATGAAGAGTTGTTGTCTCAAACGGATGGGATGTATCGCAGGATTTATGATATCCAGACTCGGATTGATGAAGAGCTGGAAAGAGAAATTCAGAAATCAGAATTATAAATTCTGAAGGAGAGCGTTATGAACAATAATCAAAATGACCTGCGCGAGAGAACAACTGAGTTTGCGCTGAGAATTGTCCGCATGTACAAGGTCCTGCCAAAAACAACGGAGGCGCAAACATTGGGTAAACAGGTTCTGCGCTCCGGTACATCTGTGGGTGCGCAATTCCGTGAAAGCCAGCGTGCAAAGTCGGATGCTGATTTCGTCAATAAACTTGAAAGCGTGTTGCAAGAAGCAGACGAAACGTCTTTTTGGCTTGAACTTCTTGTAAGAGCAGAGATCGTACCTGCCAAAAGACTTGAATCGCTTCGGAAAGAAACAAATGAAATCATTGCCATCCTCGTTACCATCGTAACGAAGGTAAAGAAACGACTCGGCAAATTGTGAAGTGTGAATTTTGACCTGCTGGACTTGCAACCAGACAAACTTTCATAATTCATCCTTCTGAATTCATAATTCGCAATCCGCCCTCAATATTTTGGAGAATCAACAATGTCCGAAGACCTTATCGAACTCGAAGAAGAAGAATATACAAGTCAACTAACCAGCGCGGTGTTCAAGCGCATATTGGTATTGCTCAAGCCGCATTGGCAATGGGCGCTCGGCTTTCTTTTTACCATCGCGGCAACATCCTCAACGGATGCCTATTTCACCTACCTGAACAAGGATATCGTGGACAAGGGCATCGTCCTGGGCGATACCGCCGCGCTCACTCGCATCGCGTGGTTGTATGGCTCGATCATCCTCTTTCAGGCAGTGACTGTGTTCACATTTATTTACCTTGCGGGCGTATTGGGTGAGCGCGTGCAATATGACTTGCGTAAGATGTTATTCAACCACTTGCAGGATTTGTCTCTCTCGTACTACGCGCAGAACGCGGTGGGGCGGTTGATCGCGCGCGTCACTTCGGATACAGGCAGAGTCTCTGACCTGCTGAGTTGGGGCATCGTGGACTCGACCTGGGCAGTGATGAACATCATCACGTCGGTCATCTTCATGGCAATCATCAACTGGAAACTGGCATTGATCGTTTTCACCATCATCCCGATTATGATCTTTATCGCGGTCAAATTTCGTCAGCTGATATTGGTGGAATATCGCGTCTCGCGCCGCACGAACTCGAAGATCACGGGCGCGTTCAACGAAAACTTTCAGGGCGTGCGCGTGGTGAAGGCTTTGCTTCGTGAAGATGAAAACACAAAAGAATTCCAGGGTCTCACGTCGCAGATGTACAAGGCATCGTATCGTGCCGCGTGGCTCTCGGCGCTCTTCCTCCCCGCCGTGCAGATCATCGCCGCGATTGCGCTCGGTCTCATCGTTGGTTATGGCGGCACACAGATCACCCTCGGCGTGATGACCATCGGCGGCATTCAAGCCTTCGTTTCGTATCTCACATTTATGATGTGGCCCGTGCAGGATCTGGCGCGCGTCTACGCGGAGATGCAACACTCCATCGCGTCAGCCGAGAGAATCTTCAAGTTGGTGGACACCCCGGCGGAGGTCCACGATAGAAGCGATGCCATCGAAGCGAAAACGCTGATGGGCGAGATCGAATTCGATCACGTGGATTTTTATTACGAAGACCGCAAACTCGTCTTGCAGGATTTTACGCTCAAAGTCAAACCCGGTGAGATGATCGCGTTTGTCGGTCCTACCGGCGGAGGCAAATCCACGATTGTGAATCTCCTGTGCCGATTCTATGAACCGCGCACAGGGACGATCCGCATCAATGGGCATGATTATCTGGATTACAAACTCGCCTCGATTCATAGCCGGATCGGGATCGTGCTTCAGACGCCTCATCTCTTCTCGGGCAGTGTCCGCGACAATATCCGCTACGGACGCCTCTCCGCCAGCGATGACGAAGTGATGGATACCGCGAAGATCGCCGGCGCGCATGACTTCATCGTGACTCTGGAAAAAGGCTATGACCAGAATGTTGGCGAAGGCGGCAACCTGCTTTCAGTTGGGCAGAAGCAGTTGATAAGTCTCGCGCGAGCCGTGCTCGCCCAACCAGAATTGTTCATCATGGACGAAGCCACGTCGTCAGTGGATACATTGACCGAAGCCCTCATCCAAAGAGGCATGGAAGCCTTGATGAGGGGACGTACATCGTTTGTGATTGCACATCGGTTGTCAACCATTCGTCGTGCGAACAGAATCATCGTCATTGAAAACGGAAAGATCGCCGAGCAAGGCTCACACGCCGAATTGCTGAAAATGCGCGGACACTACTATCGCCTGTACACGCAGCAATTCCGCCACGAATTGGAAACGCAGTATGGACTCGCCGAGGCTATTGGAGCGGAGGAAAAGGAAGATAAAGCCGCTCGCCCTGAGCTTGTCGAAGAGGAGCCAATGGCGGCGGATTAAAACTACAGACCTGACATGTCTTCCAGCGCCATTGTTAACCGTGGCATATGCGTGGACAATGACGCGAGTGAATCATGGTATCGCGGAGACATGTCAGGTCTTGAAAAGGAAGTAAACATCATGAACAAAAATAGCTTATTGACAAGATACGATCAAGACTTGCGACTGCGGATCATGTATCCCGAAGCGCGGAAAGAGATTACAAAGGACGTGGTGCGGTTTATTCGCAATGCGCCCGGCATGAACTTTGTGTCATTCACATTTGCAAATGAACCGGCGCTTGAGCGCGTCATTGACCGGGAGCTGGAATACTTTGTCCCAATGAAACAGCCCTTCACGTGGAAGGTCTATGACCATGACCTTCTGCCGAGTCTGAAAGATAAGTTGGAGTCTCGCAGTTTCGTTGGCGATGACGACCCTGCCGACGTGATGGTGCTTGATCTGAACAATGCACCTGCTGAACTTTTTCAGCCTGGAAAGGCAGATATTCGGCGAATAACAAATCTCGATGGACTCAAGGACGTGATTACTGTATTAGATACAGTCTATGGCGGTCACAATACCTGGGTCAATGACCGGCTTGGGATGCATATCAAAATCCCCGGTTACCTGAGCGTGTACGCTGCTTATGTGGAGGGTCAACCCGCCTCCATCGCATGGACGTATTTCCCCGGCGGTCATTTTGCCACGTTGTTTGCCGGTTCCACCATTGCCGAATATCGCAAGCAAGGGTTGTACACCAGCCTGCTCTCGACGAGGCTCAAGGAGATTCGCGAACGCGGCTATAAATTTGCAGTTGTCGAAACCGGAGCCATGAGCAAGCCCATTGTTGCAAAGCACGGCTTCCAGCGCCTGACCACCGTCCATGATTATGTGTGGAGTGGGAATTAAATACAGGGATGGACATCATGTCCATCCCTGTTTATTACCGTCATGTCACTCTGAGGGAGCGTTCGTTGCGACCGAAGAGTCTCGCTTGTCATGGTTGAGACCCCTCCCTATCGCTCAGGGTGACATCAATTTCTTTTATACGGTCTGAAATATTCAACCGTATAATTCCCCACCAGCCAGGCCAGCCCGGCAAGCAGGGCGGTTATGAACCATTTTACGATCGTGATCACAATGAACTCCTTAATTGCCAGCAAAATAATCGGAACGATGCTTACATGACGTGGAATCTATGAAAGGTAACGAAGTAGAACTTACAAATTTGCGAATGTCATTGCGAATAAGACCACAGCGAAAAAACGCCGCTGTTCAAGGCGATGGTTGTCGAGCCTGTCGAGACAAAGAAACAAGCCTGCCAACCTCGTAACGCGACACGAACGCCACGCACATCCCTGTTTCTTGGCAGCTGCTGATGATCTCTGACATTTATATTGAAGAGAAAAAGAGAGAACATGAAAACTGAATTGATCCCCTTTGCAAAAGAACTGCTTCCCAAAGCAGGCGAACTTTTATCCCAACGCCACAAATACAACCGCGCCTCCTTCCCCGAACTCCCTGCGCGCTTTGAAGAAACAAGCGTCGCAACCAAAGCAATTGAAACCTTATTCTCGCAGAAATCCTCCAGCGGATACGCCGCCTTCCGCGATGGGAGGATGATCGCCTATTTGATCGGCGAAACTACAACCCAGACGTGGGGACGAAGCGGATACGTCTACCTCCCCGGTTATGCACTCGCCGAAAAGGAAAGCCCGGCGGTAATTCAGGACCTATATGCCCTGCTCGGTGATGACTGGGTAAAGAAGGGATGCTTCAATCATTACCTTTACATCTCCGCCGCGGAGGCCGGAGTCATTGAGGCGTTGTTCGATCTCGGCTTCGGCAAAGAGCGCGTGGATGCGTTGATGGATTTGCGCGGGCTGGAAATTCCCGAAGTTGAAGAGCCGGCAGATGTGACAATTCGTCAGGCAGGCAAGGGAGATAATGCCTATCTTGGGAGTCTCTCCAACGTGATCTTTCGGGCATTGGCAAAAGCGCCTTACTGGCACCCAACTGTCCCTGAAGATTGGGGCGAGCTGTATGAGGGATGGTCTGAACTGGCTGATGACAAAGAATGGACCATCTGGCTCGCGCTCGAAACCGACAAGCGAAGCAGTCCTGTGGACCAGCGAAGCAGTCCTGTGGACCAGCGAAGCAGTCCTGTGGACAAGCGAAGCAGTCCTATGGACGAAGCGCTTGGCACAGTGGGTTTTCGCCCTGAGATGGAGGAAGATACCCAAATGCTTGCCTCTCCTCGTACTGCATATCTCAGTGTTGCCGCAACAAAACCTCAAGCCCGCGGACGCGGCATCAGCGCTGCCCTCACCTGGCATGGCTTGGAACAGGCGCGCAAGGATGGCTTCGAGATCTGTTACACCAATTGGATCAGCCCAAACCTGTTGGCATCCCGTTTCTGGTTCCGCTTCGGTTTCAAGGATGTGGCATATCGGGTCGCGAAAAAGGTCAGCCCGATGATCGCATGGGCGAAGGATGAATAGCGCTATTGATGATCTGTTAACAGAAACGCCCGTCGAGAATTTGTTCGACGGACGTTTTGTTTTCACAAAGAGTTAGTTTTCTGAGAATACGACGGGGTCTTCAGGGTGCTCTGCATTCCAACGGGCAACTAATTCGTCACTGGTCTTGCCGATGTGCTCACGATTGAGGATCGTGCCAGTGAATATGCCGGGGATATTCATGCCGTAACTGAACGTGGTGTCGGCGAGGATTTCAGGGAAAGACCTTCCGGGCATTAAATAAAATACTGGCCGCCAGGATGAGGGGGGCATCCTAACGACCAGCGATTTGGATTGTAGCAGGTTTTCGCCCTCATGCAAGGATCCCTTCCATCTCGCAGAACTCTCCGAATATCCCCATTGCTTTTTGAAAATTGGTATTGCTTTTCCCTGCTGAAAATTATATAATCACCATAGCACACTCGCGTTGAGGAGGAAACTGCGCGGGCTTCACAGTCGGTCTCCTGGTCGGTCAGTAAAAGGAGCGGTTCATGGCAAAAATAACAGTCAAGTTGGAAACCGTAACTCCCCTGTTTTTGGGGGGAGCAGAGCCGCGCGGCGAACCAGAGTTGCGCCCGCCTGCGTTTCGCGGGGCAATGCGATATTGGTTGAGGGCGGCATTGGGAGGAGTATATGGTGATGACTTAGCAAAAATTAGAACTATTGAGTCAACTGTTTTCGGAAGTCCAGACGAAACAGGCGGAGCATCTGCAATCATATTGCGCTTGGGTGAAAAACGAAAATTACCATCCAAATCATTCTCTCAAATAGTATCAAGGAGGAAGGTACCCAAACGTGAAGGTGGGATGAAAACTGTAACCGACAAACCAGGAACAGCGTATTTGTTCTTTGCGGCAAGAGAAACCATACCTGAACCAGTTGAGCGAAGAGCCCTGGAAGGTGAGTTCGATCTGATTCTTAGCTCAAGATACATCCTACAAAACAAGAACGCATGGAAACAAGCTTATGCCTCCCTATGGCTATTGACGCATTTCGGCGGGCTTGGAACGCGTATTCATCGCGGGGCTGGCGCCATTCAGGTAAAGCAAGCCGAAGGCGATAGCGACTTATTAGGTAAACTCCCTCTAAATATTCAATCCTCTACACCTGAAGAATTAGCAAGGGAATTACAAAATGGATTACATTCATGTTTCGAGATGCTTGGGTACAACGGTAAGTTCCCTGCGATTGCTTCCCCATCAAAATTCGATATCCTCCATCCTCAAGCCTGTCGAATATGGGTAATTGATAAGCCATTTCCTCCTAATGAAGAAAGCAAAGAGAAAGGATGGCAGATAGCGCTCGAAGAGATTGGCGGGCATCTTCAAAAATTCCGAAACCGCCGCGAAAAGGATTATTCGACAGTGAAAAATGCTGTCCGTAATAAAACCCAACTTGCCAATCCAGTTGAGCGCGTTGCTTTTGGGTTGCCCTTGCCGTTCTTCTTCAATTCACTTGGAAAGAAAGGTGCGACAATAACTGCAATTCTGGAAGATCCAAAAACTTCCAAACATATTGAATATGAACGTCGCGCTTCGCCATTATGGATTCGACCTATACAGTTGGCGAATGGAGAGTGTGCAATAGTGTTGCTCTGGTTCCAGTCGGAATTCCTGCCAAATGATAAGAGCAAGCCCACAAAACTTTCTCTCTCGATTGACAAAGTGTCGCACAAACCAATTTCAGGTGCATTACCAGGCGATACGTTGCTTTCCACCTTCCTTACAGGCTCGGACAAATCTGTTCCAGGATTCTCACTAAAAGATCAAGGGCTTTCATTGTTGAAGGTGAATTATGACTGACTCCCTCCTCTTCTTCACCTTCTCCCCCATCCAAACCTTTATTCAGGAAGCGCGGCGGGCGGAGGATTTGTTCAACGGAAGCGCCATTCTTTCCGATCTGGCGAAAGCCGCGGCACAGAGTATTAAAGATCAGGGCGGCAGTTTGATCTATCCAGCAGGCGAAGTGGATGGCAAATTTCTTAGCGATGTACCGAATGTATTAGTGGCTGAGTTCAAACAAGATGAAAAAGAGAACGTTGGCAAGAAAGTCAAAGAGTCGATCCAGAAGGAATTTGAAGCGCGCTGGCAAGCCATCTGCGATCAAGCCTTGATGAAAATGAGGGGATTAGGAATTCCCATAGATAAAACCTGGGAGGATATTTGGGAACAACAAGTCAAACCTGACCACCTGTGGGAAATTTACTGGGCGGTCGTGCCTTTAGGGAATGGATATGCCGATGCGTACCGTCAAGCCAGCCGCGCTATAGGTGGACTGAAACGAAGCCGTATCTTTAAACAGCCAATGGAAGAAAAGGGGCAAAAAGACAGCCTGAGCGGGAAGCGGGCGGCTTTGCATACGGCAAACTTCACGAAGGCAAAAGATTATTGGGCGGATGTTTCAAAACTATCTGACGTGTACCCCAGCAAAGTCCGCCCGAACGGACGTGAAAGATTGGATGCCATCAGTGCAGTCAAGCGTTTTGCCGAATTGAAAAATGAACCTTTCGACTCCACCAGCACGGTTGCCGCGGCGGATTACATTGAGCGGGCAAAAGGGTTTCTTCATACTTACCGCGATCTGTTAGGAAGTTTATTTGACGAAGAAAAGGAAGTGTTTCGTCCGTATAAAAAGGTTACGTCGAAGGCTGACTGGCCCTACGACGGCGATCTCCTATACGACACAACGCTGACAGTTGAACGCTTCAAAAGCGATTATCACTTCCATTTCGACGACAAAGACCCACAGGCAAAACAAGACGAGGAAGCACTGGCAAATGAGTTGAAGGAATGCCGCGATCTGCTCAAAGGAAACAAGGAAAAGAAGATCAAAGGCATATATGAAGAGTTCGGCAAGCCTTCCCCGTACTATGCTCTTATTGTGCTGGACGGCGATTCGATGGGAGCGAAAATTGACGGACTGCTGGACAGCAAAACACAAAAGCCAGATGAAGCGCACAAGGAATTCAGCCAAAGGCTTGGACTATTTTCAGCGCAGGTAAAAAAGATCGTTGTTGATGAGCATCACGGCTTTCTGGTCTACAACGGCGGCGACGACGTGATGTGCATGGCTCCGCTTTCCAAAGCCGTTCCGCTTGCCATTGCGCTGAGAGAAGCGTTCAAGGAAACGATGAAAGATTTCAACGTTTCAGTTTCTGCGGGAGTTGCCATTTCCCATCATCAATCTCCGCTGGATTTTGCAATCGAGGAAGCGCGCAAGGCAGAAAAAGCCGCGAAGAAGATTGATAAGCAAAAGAATGCCATCTGCATCCACGTGATGAAACGAAGCGGCGAGCCGCTCGAAGTCCGCAGTGGGTGGGATGATATGAATACTATCGTTGAAGAACTACGCGGTTTGTTTGCGGAGAATACGCTCTCTTCACGGCTTGCATATGTCGTTCAACACGACGCGCCCGTTCTGACTGGTTTGGTTCCTGAGGCGCGCAGGAGCATGTTGAAGGTTTTGCTGAAGCGTCAATCTGCCGATGGCTTCGATGCGGAAACATGGGCGAATCGCCTGGGCGAATGGGCAAGGAAAATGGATGCGCTGGAAGGAGTGCGGGACGGTTTCACTGAAATGGCAAACTGGCTCGTGCTTGCCCGCTTCCTTTCACAGAGCGGAGGTGAGCAATGATGAGGCTTTTCCTTGCACCTGAAGACGTATGGCTGTTCCGCGATGGTCGCCCCTTCGATGCGGCGAGCAGTCACCGCGCCCGCAGTCTCTTCCCACCGTATCCGAGCGTGTTGCAGGGCGTCATTCGCTCGCACCACCTGGTCGTAAATAAGTTGAACTTCAACGACCGCAGCAAAGAGATGAAGGATGAGATCAAGAAATTGGTCGCAACGCCTGAACCTTATGGCAAGTTGATCCTGCGCGGTTCGTTCGTTGCCAGATTCAAGGATAAAAAACTCATCCGCTACTTCCCCCGCCCTGCAGATTGGTTCCCTGTGCAAGGCAAAGGGAATGAGGAGAAAATCCAAGCCTTATCTCCTGAAAAGCGTTCAGGCATTGTAACCAGCGCAGAGGACTTACCTCAATTGCTTTTTCCCCTTGCAAATTTCAAGCCCGGAAAAAAAGAATGGGGTGAATGGCTGACGTATGAGGACTTGAAAGAATATCTCAAAGGCGGCGCGGTCAGTCCGGTGACGAGCGAGCAACTCTTTGTGCGCAAGAGCCGAGTCGGAATTCAGATCAAGGCAGGGAGCCGCGCGGTGGAACAGGGTATGTTGTATGAAGCCGAGTTCATTCGTCCGTGCGATGATGTGGGGCTGTATCTTGAAGTGGAGGGTGAAGGCTACGACGGCTGGAAACAAATGGATATGATAAAGATCGGCGGCGAAAGTCACGCGGCACGCTACCAGCAAATCCAAGATGACCAAATCAATGAAAAGGGAGAAAAGATCGAATGGTGGTCCTCACTTCCTGAAACCGTGCGCGGGCGTTTCAAGGTCTATTTTGCCTCGCCAGCGTATTTCGAGCAGGGCTGGAAGCCGTCCAGTTGGACAAGGTTCTTTAGCGATGATGTAAAGCTTGTCGCTGTTGCGCTCAGCGGCTATGACACGCGAGGCGGATTCGATTATGCCAGTCATGGCGATAAACCCGGCCGCCGTTACGTGCCTGCGGGCAGTGTGTATTACTTCGATACCAAAGACAAAGAAATACAACTTGGTGAAACAGCCTTCACCGAAGAAATGAAACAGATTGGTTTTGGACAGATCATGATCGCTGAGTGGAAGTAGTTGATGTCGTTGCGAAGTAGCTATGTCATTGCGAGCGTTCTGTGCGAAGCAATCCCCTGTTTCGAGGAGATTGCTTCGGCGGAAGTGCACCGCCTCGCAATGACATCGAATTCCTGATTAAGGAGGAACCGATGTTTGAAAAGAAACGAATGTTATTCCTGTACGTGGAAACGCCCCTGCACGTGGGCGCGGGCAAGGGCGCGGGCGGCGTGGATTTGCCGATCCAGCGCGAGCGCGCCACGGGCTACCCGATGGTGCAATCCAGTGGGTTGAAAGGATGCCTGCGCGGTGTCTATCGAGGGAAACTCAAAGAGGAAGACAATAAGCTCCTTAAAGATGGTGATAAACATGTAATTGTCAAAGACAATGACGAGCGCATAACAACGCTTTTTGGCAAGGCAGGCGGCGAAGGCGAGAACTATGCAGGAGCAGTCGCGCCAGGCGACGCGCGCCTGTTGCTCTTCCCCGTCCGTTCGCTGGCGGGCGTCTTCGCATGGACAACGAGCATTCATGCATTGGAAAATTTCAAACGCTCCGCCGAATTGACTGGTCACAAAGTGGATTGGGAATTTCCTGAGAAGCCCGATGCAGGCGGCGCATTGGTCAGTGCCAAAGGCTCGGACCTGGTTCTCGGAACGATCGTGCTGGAGGAATTCAGTTTCACAGCCAAACCATCTCCTGTTGTGGATACAGTCGCTGAATGGCTTGCAAAGCATGCCCTGCCAAAAGGTTATGATAAATACTGGACGGAGAGTTTTCCCAAACGCTTGTGCATCCTGCCTGAGGAAGACTTCCGTGATTTTTGCACGTTCGCAACAGAAATTCAAACGCATGTCAAACTCGACCCTGCGACCAAGACCGCCTCGAACACGGCTTTATGGACAACCGAAAGCCTGCCCATTGACACCCTGCTCTACGCGCCGCTGATGGCGACGGGCGTTCGCGATGGAAAAAGCGCTCTGGATGCCGAAGGCGTGCTGAATGAACTGGCTGGCTTGGAGATCACCCACCTGCAACTCGGTGGCGATGAAACGACGGGTCAGGGCTGGGTGGGGACGCGTTTCTACCCCGAAATGCCCGAAGCAAAGAAGGAGGAAAAATGAGCCAGCGCAGATCGCTCGAACAGGAACGCGCCAAAGCCGCGTGGGAGTTCATAGCGGGTTATAAAGACGCGCATAAGACGAACAAGGATGAACAGGGCAAGATGAGGTCGTTGGCATTGGGCGCGCCCGCTGAAATCCAGATGATCGGTTTGGGGCAGGCGCTGGCTTTCTGGCGCGCCAAAGCAAACAAGCCCAGCGAGAAACATCACGAGCGTTTTTCAGATGCAATCTCGGCATGGGTGAAGGATCGAATCAAGTGGAGCGGCAATGATCCGTTGCTCGAATGGATTGTGAAAACCGCCTCCACCAGCGACTATCGCCGCGCCACCTCTGAGACGTTGTCTTTCATCAAATGGTTGAAATACTTCGCGGAAGGCGAACTATAGAAAGGCAAGTTATGAAATTCAATTATCCTATTCCCGTTCCGAAAGATGCTATGGAAGCTCTTCAACGTCTCGACAAACAACCTGCCAACCCAGGTTTATTGTTTGACCGTTTTACGCCTGATCTAAGCCAAGCCTCCGACAAGGAAAAATCGAAATGGAAGAATGAAGCGCTGAATGCCGTTCGCAATCATTCTGCGAACAAAGAGGCGCTGGATCACTACAAAGCCCGTTGGAAAAAAATGATCGCACAAGCCCATGCCGCATCGTTCAACATGAAAACCGACTGGCGCTTCATTGCAGGCTTGGGACGCAAGGGCGCGCTGGAAGTGGGCTTTACTTTTCATCGCTACGGCTTTCCCATATTGCCGGGTTCCAGCGTGAAAGGCATTGCGCGTGCGTCGGCTTTTTATCAAATTGCCGAAACACTCAGCTTGGAAGGGAAAATGCTTTCTGTCCTTGATGATGCCCTGAGCGAAGGTGATGAGAAGAAATATATTGAGAAGATGGGCAAGATTCCGCAGGCTGACAAAGCAAAGGAATTGATCGAAAGCTTTCGTACTGTTTTTGGCACAACGGACCAGGCAGGCGGCGCGGTCTTTTTCGATGCTATTCCACAAAAACCGCCAACGCTTGAACTCGATATTATGAACCCTCACTATCCTGATTACTATAAGGCAGGCAGTAAAGACTATCCCACCAACTGGCAAAGCCCGATCCCTGTGTTCTTCCTGGCAGTCGCGGCAAATCAGGAGTTTTGTTTCGCTGTCGGCTGGCGCGAACATGAAAATAACTCTCTGCGAATTGAAGCAGAGAAATGGCTGAAAGACGGATTGACTGATCTCGGCGCGGGCGCAAAGACCAGCGCAGGATATGGATATTTCAAGATATGAGCATTCCGAATTCCATCAGCCAAAATAAAGATTCTGAAAGCGGCAGTAAGTCCAAACAAAAAAGCGCAGGGCGGGAATTGCCTGCCGGTTATGAGCGCGGTGTGCTCAAGAAGTTCTTTGAGTCGCATGGGTTTATTCTGCCGGATAATGGCGGGCCGGACGTGTTTGTGCATGTCAATGATATAGGACCGGGCGTAAACACCTTGAAGCCAAAACCGCGCGTGATTTTCAAACGCGGACCCGGGATAAAGCCGTATAGTATTCAAGCCTTTGATGTCAGGGGAGATCAGGAGAGAGATGATGAATCGAAACAAACAGGCGCTGGTCTCTCCCAGGGAACCTAGGAATTGATCCTCCTCAACTTCTCGCACCCGCTCACAACGGACCACCTCGCGCAGATCGAAGCATTGACGGGACAAAAGGCTGAGCAGATCATTGATCTCAAAGTGCAGTTCGACAACGAGAAACTCTTCGAGCCGCAGTTGCAGGAGTTGATGGCAAAAGTGCCTCTGACTTCAGACGAATGGCAGACAAAGCCCATTCTGGTGAACCTGCCTTCGCTCAATACGATCAGTGCGTTGTTGCTGGCAGAATTGCACGGGCGGATGGGGTACTTCCCGCCTGTACTACGTTTGCGACCCATTGCGAATACCACACCCACTCGGTTTGAAGTGGCGGAGATTCTCAATTTACAAAATGTGCGCGACAAGGCAAGACAGGAAAGGAAATAGCCATGAGTTTCGATATTATCTGGGAATGGGTCTTATCTGGGCTGGTGCAAAACTTTGTCTGGGTGATCGTTGCCATCCTATTCGTGCAGTTCGGGCAACGCGCCTATGAAAATCGGAAATATGGAAATTGGCGGGTGATCGTACATCACAAGGGAATAAATAGAGTCGACCGCGAGATTTCGCCGGGCAAGGTGAAGGAAATTCTTTCCGAGCCCGCCGAGATGTCGGTGTTTGTGAAAGGGGTCGCGAGTCCCTATGGCTGGATCAACTGCGATGTGCTCACGGAGGGTAAAAGGATCGGTTTGTTTGTGGAAAAACCAGAAGAACGCCGTTTGCTCATAGACCTGGATAAGAATCCTTCGGATGGCAATAAGGGCAATGACAAAAAACGCGCTTCAAGAAAACGCAGAGCGTGACAGACATGTTCAAATCCTTGCAAAAAGCGGAAGTATACTCTTTGAAACAGGGGATTGCTTCGTCGCCTCGGTCTCGATACGGGTTTCGCAACGAACGCTCAACCCTACTCGACCAGCGGCTTCTCGCAATGACATACTAATCTTATGCTCCTCTCCTCCGTCATTCACTTGAAAGCCCTTGAGGGCGGCGCGTTGCCGCAATATATGGGCGCGGCTCTGCGCGCAGAGTTTTTGGATTGGATCAGGGAAACGGATAAGACTCAATCAGATGAACTGCACGATGGGAATGAACTGCGCCCCTACACGGTATCAGACCTGAAAGGGACATTTCACGCGCAACAGGGACTCAACCGCGTGGAATCTGGACAGAGCGCGTGGTTTCGTGTGACCAGCCTGACGAAGGAGTTGACCGAGACCTTACAAGGTTCGATCCTGCCGAACATCAAGGGCAGGGTTTTTGAATTGGGCGGAGTCAAATTTCAAGTTCAGAATGTCCCGGAGGCGGGTCAGCATCCGTGGGCGGGCGAGGCGTCTTACGAATCGCTCGCAGATCAATATTTCAAAGCGGATTTGGTCCCTTCCGATTCGATTGAAATGGTTTTCGCTTCGCTTACCACGTTTCACACCGGTGATGTTCACATGCCGCTTCCTGTGCCCGAAACAGTGTTGGGATCCTGGTTGACTCGCTGGAATAAAATGTCTACCGCGAGCCTGCCGCGTGCTGTGGAGGAGTTGAAAGAGGCGCGGCTTGCCTTGAACCGCTATACCCTGCAAACACAGGTGGTGCAGTACAAAGAAGCCACGTGGATCGGGTTCAGCGGTGACTGCCGTTTTCGCGTTCTCTCGAAGGATGAGTTTTGGGTGCGGTTGTGCAACCTGCTGGCTGATTTTTCGTTTTATTGCGGCACGGGCGCGAAGACTTCGTTTGGGCTGGGGCAGACGAAAACCCTCACCATTTCGACAAGCTCAATGCAGCGCCTGCCCTCTCCCAGCGGGAGAGGGGGAAGCCGTCTCAATCATGAACCGTCGAAATCGGGGCGAGGGAAGTCTTGAACTGGCTCACACCCATCCTCGACCCTGAAAACCTGCGCCGCGCCTGGGAGGAGGTGCTTGCCAAAAAAGGCGCGGCAGGCATAGACCGCGTGAGCGTCAAACGCTGGGCGCGCAATTGGGAGGAGCGGCTTGCCGCGCTCGCCAGTGAAGTACGCGCCAACACCTATCGCGCCCGCAAGTTGAAACAATTTCACATTCCCAAGAAAGACGGAACGTTGCGGACGATTTCCATTCTCACAGTGACAGACCGCGTATTGCAACGCGCTGTCTTGCGCGTGGTGGATGACATTTTCGACCGCAGTTTTATGGAATGCAGTTTCGGCTACCGCCCCGGGCGCGGCGTGCGTGACGCGGTGCCGGCCATCCTCGCGCACCGCGAAGCGGGCAGGCAGTGGGTGCTGGATGCCGATATTGATAACTGCTTCCCCAGCCTGAAACATCATTTGATCCTGCGGTATGTTCAAGCGAAAGTGAACGACCCGGTTGTGACAGGTTTGGTCAAACAATGGATGACGCAAGGGCAAGCCGCGCCCGGCGTGGGCATTTCGCTCGGCGCGGTGATCTCGCCCCTGCTGTGCAACATTTTTCTTCATCAATTGGATGCGCGGCTGATCGAGGCCGGTTATGCCCCTGTGCGCTATGCCGACGATTTCTGTGTATTCTGCGAAACGCGCGCGCAGGCAGAAAAAGCCATGAAGCGGACGGCGTTCATATTGAAAAAACTGCACCTGATCCTCGAGCCGAATAAAACCAACATCACGCATTTCGACGAGGGCTTCGATTTCCTCGGTGTGCATTTCGAGGGCGATACGTACAGTTTCGAGGCGGCGGACAAAAAGATCGAAGTGAAAGGCGCGTTCAATCCTGACTTGTTTTATGATTATGTTGTACCCGAGGGATACGGGTAGTAGTGTCATTGCGAGCCGCATCTGTCATTGCGAGGGCGGTGCACTTCCGCCCGAAGCAATCCCCTGCCAAGAGAAGACTGCTTCGCCCCTTCGGGGCTCGCAGTGACGCGCAGGTTGAAGATTGCTTCAGTCGCTCCGCTCCTTCGCAATGACATGAGAGTTGATTATGTATAAAAAAGAATACTGTGTCTACATCATGACCAACGCCTATAACACAGTCCTATATACAGGAGTGACCAATAACCTGCAACGCAGGGTTCTGGAACATAAGGAAGGCGCAGGCGGCGGGTTCACTAAAAAGTACAACGTGAACAAACTGGTTTATTTTGAATGCGGCGATGATGTGAATACTGCCATCTTTCGCGAGAAACAGATCAAGGCAGGCTCGCGGAAGAAAAAGATCGAGTTGGTAAACAGCATGAATCCTGATTGGAAGGATTTGTTCGAGGAGTATTTTGGTTCTTAATGTCATTGCGAGGAGAGCCGCAGGCCCGACGAAGCAATCCCCTCGCAAACAGGAGACTGCCGCGACGGACGAACGCTGTCTCGCAGTGACACTGGGTTTGAGAAGATTGCCACGCCGCCGAAGAGCAGGAGCGGCGGCTCGCAATGACAAAAGGTAGCCCATGCCCACCCTCTACGTCACCGAACCCGGCGCCCGTATCGAAAAGGAATACAAGCGCATCCTCGTGATGAGCAAGGATGAGGAGGCGCTGTTCAGCGCGCCGCTCGTGCATGTGACGGATGTGGTCATCGTGGGGAGCGTGGGCGTCACCACACAAGCCATGCTGTCACTGCTCGAGGCGGGCGTTTCGTTCTCCATTGTCAGCCGCGCGGGCAAACTGCTTGGCAGGCTGTTGCCTCCAGCGGAGGGGAATATCTTCCTGCGGCGCGAGCAATACAAACGGGCGGCAGACCCGTCGTTTTGTTTTCCCGTCGCCAAAGCCATCGTGTTGGGCAAACTCAAAAATCAGCGCACCTTCGCGAAGCGCATTCTGCGAACGCATCCAGAAATTTCAAAGAAAGCGATGGAGCAACTCGACCGTACGATCGCAGAAGCCGAAAATGAAACGGATCTGGAACGCCTGCGCGGGCGCGAAGGCATCGGCGCGAAAGCCTACTTTGAAATTTTGCGCGCGGCTCTGCCAAAGGAATGGGAGTTCAAAACGCGCACACGCCGCCCGCCCAAAGACCCCGCCAACGCCCTGTTGAGTTTGGGATACAGCCTGCTCACGCAAAACATGATGACCGCCCTCGAAGTGGTTGGGCTCGACCCGTACGACGGTTTCTTTCACGCCGACGTGTACGGGCGCCCCGCCCTCGCGCTGGATTTGGTGGAGGAGTTCCGCAGTCTGATCGTGGATTCGGTGGTGCTGACCGTGACGAACAAACGCATCATCGCGCCCGATGAATTTGCGCAGTCCCCGAAGGGGGATCCCGGACCTGAGGGCGGGTTCTACCTCAAGCCGCAGGCATTGAAGAAGTTCCTCCGGAACTATAATGAACGCCTGCATAGCACTGTCGTTCACTCACAGGCAGGACGAGCCATCACCTATCAGAAGTGTTTCGAGGCGCAAGCCTGGCTGTTGCGCCGCGTGATCGAAGGCACGAAACCGGAGTACGTCCCGTTCCGCACAAGATAATATGGTATGTGTCATTGCGAGCGAAGCGAAGCAATCTCCTCGCCCATATGTCACTGCGAGCGATAGCGAAGCAGTCTCCTGTTTAAGAGGAGATTGCTTCGTCGTGACGAACGCCCTCCTCGCAATGACAGGATAGCAAGAGGTGTATAATGCAAAAACAATTCGTTCTCATCGTGTACGACATCTCGAACGACAAACGACGCACCAAACTTCACAACGTCCTGCTCGATTTCGGAACGCCGGTTCAGTACTCGGTGTTCGAGTGTCTGTTGGACGAAAAGAATCTCTCCAAAATGAAGAAGGCTTCGGCTCGCGTGATTCGCCCAAAGAAAGATCACGTGCGTTATTATTATCTGTGCGCCGAATGTGTCTCGAAAACAGAAACGACGCGTAAGGAAGAAGTGCACAGCGTCGAGCCCAACACCCTGGTGGTTTGAATTCGGAGGGTTGCGAGCGTCAAGGGGGGTATGGTGGGTTTTTCCGATGCTCGCAAAAAGGCTTATTTGCATGGCAACTGCTGGCAGGGATTTGTGTTATCAAGAATAAGCCTGCCAGCCCTGACAGGCAAAAAACGAGCATCCACGCTTACGAGAACGGACTATGCGATGCTCGCAAAGGAGAAAATGGAGGTGAAATGGCAATTTTCATGAAGAAACTCAATTTGAACCTTAAGTTTCTTCATAGTAGAGAACAGAATTGAAACTTGAGCAAGGGGTAAGAAATAAACAATCCCTCACAGAGGGACTGAAAGTATTAATGTTCCAGGTAGAGGAGTCCATTCCCAGGGTAAGAAATAAACAATCCCTCACAGAGGGACTGAAACCCAAAGCGGTCATACCGCGCGCGCTTCTCAGCATCCGGTAAGAAATAAACAATCCCTCACAGAGGGACTGAAACGAGGATGAAGTTGGTCGTCGGTACAGAAACGACTTTGGGTAAGAAATAAACAATCCCTCACAGAGGGACTGAAACGAAATGCCTTGAACCACCTGGTCGCGGCTTACGGTGAACAAAGGTAAGAAATAAACAATCCCTCACAGAGGGACTGAAACGAAATGCCTCTTTCTTTTTCGTTCGGAGAACGTTTGGTAAGAAATAAACAATCCCTCACAGAGGGACTGAAACAGATTTCCATTGAGATCAGCATCCTTTTCAATGGTTACAGGTAAGAAATAAACAATCCCTCACAGAGGGACTGAAACGCGGCATAGATGAGTTCGAAGACCCCGAGGATGGTTGGTAAGAAATAAACAATCCCTCACAGAGGGACTGAAACGGAGTATCGGTAGGTGTATTGGTCGCCGTGTTAGTTGGGTAAGAAATAAACAATCCCTCACAGAGGGACTGAAACATGGCAATCAGGAGGAAGGCGCGGGTAGTTGGGCTGGGTAAGAAATAAACAATCCCTCACAGAGGGACTGAAACTGGATAATGTGTCTTGACCTAACACATCATTTTCATAAGGTAAGAAATAAACAATCCCTCACAGAGGGACTGAAACTCGGTCCCGCCCTTGTGCAAGCGGATGACGGTGCCCTGGTAAGAAATAAACAATCCCTCACAGAGGGACTGAAACGAGCAGGATGCGAATGTAATGCTTGCGCATTTTGCGGTAAGAAATAAACAATCCCTCACAGAGGGACTGAAACCAGAGTCAAAGGAAAGAGCATACATCAGTTGAGTGGGTAAGAAATAAACAATCCCTCACAGAGGGACTGAAACAATGGATGGAGAGCTATAGGCAAAATCGGTTGCTTCGGTAAGAAATAAACAATCCCTCACAGAGGGACTGAAACGCAATGCTTGAATTCTTGAGTCGTGATCTCCATAGGGTAAGAAATAAACAATCCCTCACAGAGGGACTGAAACTCAATGGATATCGAGCGTAACCTTGCACGATTTCTCGTAAGAAATAAACAATCCCTCACAGAGGGACTGAAACAGGTGTGAGTGTCGCTGTCGGTTCGTCGGAACCAAAGTAAGAAATAAACAATCCCTCACAGAGGGACTGAAACGTCGGTTGGCTCAGGCGTTGCCGTCGCAGGAGGCTCGTAAGAAATAAACAATCCCTCACAGAGGGACTGAAACCCATAGATCATGGCTGTACTCACCGTTGTAGTTTCCCGTAAGAAATAAACAATCCCTCACAGAGGGACTGAAACTCGAGATCTGACTCCTCAGTGGCCAAAACATAGCAATTGTAAGAAATAAACAATCCCTCACAGAGGGACTGAAACTCTCCACCACCGCAGCCGTCATCCTCGTCATCTTTGGTAAGAAATAAACAATCCCTCACAGAGGGACTGAAACAAATTCAACGCGCCTGTGTCAGTGCAACCCTTGACAATGTAAGAAATAAACAATCCCTCACAGAGGGACTGAAACGGAACGCGGCAAGAGCGAGTACAGCAAACCCTTGAGTAAGAAATAAACAATCCCTCACAGAGGGACTGAAACCAAACGAAGCAGAGGCACATGAAACACTCTGCTTCGGTAAGAAATAAACAATCCCTCACAGAGGGACTGAAACCCTTCTTGAGGCAGTTTGACCAGAGTTCCTGATTGCGTAAGAAATAAACAATCCCTCACAGAGGGACTGAAACGCTTGAGCGCGGCTTCGCCCGAAGCCGCCTCACCGAGTAAGAAATAAACAATCCCTCACAGAGGGACTGAAACCAACAACAAGAAATCCGACACTAGTCGCTATGCGTCCAAGTAAGAAATAAACAATCCCTCAGAGAGCGTTTCTTAAGTCAATTTGTAGCTAATTTCAACATGCGTCGAATGCTGGCGATATAAACAACCGACTCGCTGGATGAAGCGGTGTGTTCAAAATCGCGAGATAAACGACGATAGCGAC
>Ga0247727_10003020_pt1 | contig 37769 bp, 32 predicted proteins | sample WisWelCaveWW1625_FD_202498 | JGI IMG/M metagenome (GOLD analysis project Ga0247727, IMG submission 202498) | Biofilm microbial communities from Wishing Well Cave, Virginia, United States - WW16-25 | ecosystem: Environmental > Aquatic > Deep subsurface > Groundwater > Cave microbial mat | place...
TTTTGCCTGCCTCATCGCCCTGGCAGCACTCCTCGCACACACGCTCCGCGCGAGCCCAGATTCCCGACCAGCCTGAGATCAGAGTTCTTCACGGACGACGAGCGACCCTGGGTCCCGGCTCGTCGCTCCGCTCCGGCCGGGATGACAAATTACGCCTCGCCCTCCTTGAACACGCGCTCGCGGCCCGAGCGGATCATCGGCGCGGCGAGGACGACGATGAGGATGGCGGTGAGCGCGAGGAAGGTGGCGCTGATCGGGCGCTCGACGAACACGCTCGGGTTGCCCTGCGTGATGACCAGGGCCCGGCGCATGTTCTCCTCGATCAGCGGCCCAAGTATGAAGCCAAGCAACAGCGGCGCCGGCTCGCAGCGCAACTTGTATAGCAAGTACCCGACAAAGCCGAACATCGTCGCGATCAGCACATCGAGCGCGCTGTTGTTGACGCTGTAGACGCCGATGCAGCAGATGATCAGCACAGCCGGGTAGAGATAGCGATAAGGAATGGTGAGCATCTTGGCCCAGATGCCCACCAGCGGCAGGTTCAGGATCACCAGCATCAGGTTGCCGATCCACATGCTGGCGATCAGGCCCCAGAACAGCTCGGGCTTGTCGCGCATGAGCTGCGGTCCCGGATGCAGGCCCTGCATCATCAAGGCGCCGATCATCAGCGCCATCACGGCGTTGGCGGGCACACCGAGCGTCAGCAGCGGAATGAAGGAGGTCTGCGCCGCGCCGTTGTTGGCGGCTTCCGGACCGGCGACGCCCGCGATCGCTCCTTTGCCGAAGCGCTCCGGCTGCGAGGAGACCTTTTTCTCCAGCGCATAGGCGGAGAACGCCGCCAGCACCGGTCCGCCGCCCGGCAGGATGCCGAGCGCCGATCCTAGCAGGGTGCCGCGGGTTGCGGGTGCGAGCATCGCCCGCAATTCCCTCGGTTTGGGCCAGAGGCTGCCGATCTTCTGCATGTAGGCGCGGGCGGTCCCGGTGCGCTCCAGGTTGATGATGGTCTCGCCGATGCCGAAGATGCCCATGGCGATGACGGCGAAATCCATGCCGTCGCCGAACTGGGGGATGCCGAAGGTGAAGCGCGGCACACTGGTGTTGACGTCGATGCCGACGGTGCCGAGCAGCATACCCACCAGGATCATGCCGATCGCCTTGACCACCGAGCCGTGGGCGAGGATCACCGCCGCCACCAGGCCGAACACCATGAGCGAGAAGTAGTCGGCCGGGCCGAATTGCAGCGCGGTCTCGGCAAGCGCCGGCGCGGCCAGCGCGATCACCAGCGTGGCGAAGGTGCCGGCCAGGAAAGACGCAAGCGCCGCCGTCGCCAGAGCCAGCCCGGCCTGGCCCTGGCGCGCCATCTGGTTGCCGTCGATGGCCGTGACGACGGAGGAGGACTCGCCCGGCAGATTGATCAGGATCGCGGTGGTGGAGCCGCCGTACTGGGCGCCGTAGTAGATGCCGGCGAGCATGATCAGCGCCGCCTGCGGCGGCAGGCCGAAGGTGAAGGGCAGCAGGATGGAGATGGTGGCGACCGGGCCGAGACCCGGCAGCACGCCGATGATCGTGCCGAGCAGCACGCCGAGGAAGCCGTAGATGAGGTTGATCGGGGCAACCGCGATAGAGAAGCCGAGCCCGAGATTGGCGAGGACATCCATGGGCGTGGCGTTACCTTGTCATCCCGGAATTTCGCGCTGGCGAAATATCCGGGAACCAGGGCCGTGTGGCGAGCGCGGTGTGTGTGGCCCTGGGTCCCGGCTTTCGCGTGGAGCCTGCCCCGGACCTTGATCCGGGGCGCTCGGCGGGAATGACAGGTCGGTCTTGTCTTGTTCGGGTCACAGCACTAAAGCCGAAGCATCTTGAGGGGCAGGCCGAGGCCATAGAGGAAGACCGCCGCGGTGCAGAGGGTGAGGCCGATCGCGAGCAGCGCGGTTTCGAGAACCTTGAACTCGCGGTCGGCGACTCGCGCGGCGACGATGAGCAGGATGCCGGCGATGAGCAGGCCGAGACGGTCGATCAGCAGACCGAAGGCCAGCACGCCGGCGAGCACGAGGGCAAGCGGCCTCCAGCCGATCGATCCCAGCGGCTCGCCGCCGGTGATGAACGACCGGGCTACCAGCACAACGCCGGTCAGCACCAGGCCGGAGCTGATGAGCAACGGGAAAAACCCCGCGCGCATGCGGGCTGGCGTGCCGATCGCATAGCGCGAGCCGTAGATGATGGCGAAGGCGCCGAGAGCGATGAACAGGACGCCCGTCACCAGGTCGGTGGAGAGCCGGTGTCTCATTGAGTATTTCCCACCCCGTAATCCCGGAAGCCGAGGCGCAGCCGAGGCTATCCGGGACCTTACTCCGGCTTGGCTCCGGTCTTCTCGATGACCTCGCGCCACTTCCTGGCGTCCTCGACCAGATAGGCCTTGAACTCTTCCGGCGACTTGTTGGTGGTGGCGATCACGCCGGCCTCGGCCATGCGTTCGACTACCTTCGGGTCGGCGACCGCCTTGACGAGGGCGGCATGGATCTTCTCGACGATCGGTCGCGGCGTGCCGGCCGGCACCAGCACCCCCTGCCACGAGCTGCTGACATTGGCCGGGAAGCCCAGCTCGAGCATGGTCGGCACCTCGGGAAGCGCAGCAAGGCGGGCTTTGGTGGTGACGCCCAGCGCCTTGAGCTTCCCGCCCTTCACGTGCTGGATAGCCGACGAGATGGTGGTGAACATCAGCTCCACATGCCCGCCCATGACGTCGGTCACCGCCGGGCCGGCGCCGCCCTTGTAGGGCACGTGGTTCATGTCGAGCCCGGCGTTGAGGCGGAACACCTCCATTTCCAGGCGGTTGAGGCTGCCGCTGCCTGGGGAGGCGAAGTTGATCTTGCCGGCGCGCGCCTTGGCGTAGTCCACCAGCTCCTTGGCGTTGTTGGGCGGGAACTTGGGGTTGGCGATCAGGATTCCGGGCGTATCGGCCACGATCGTGACGGGGATGAAGTCCCGCTCAGGCTTGACGGTAAGGTCGGCGAACATGCTGGGGTTGATCGAAATGGTGCCGACATTGCCGAGAAAGATCGTGTAGCCGTCGGGAGCGCCGCGGGCGGCCACGTCCATGCCGACGTTGCCGGCGGCGCCGGCGCGGTTCTCGATCACGACCTGCTGACCGAGGGCTTGCGACAGTCCGGGCTGGATCAGACGAGCCACGAAGTCCGAGGCACCGCCCGGCGCGAACGGCACAACGACGCGGATCGGCTGGGTGGGATACTTCGCGGCGTCCTGCGCGCTCGCCGCGGCGGCTCCGAAGATCGCGGCGAACGAAATTGCCAGCGCTGCGCCCGGCATTCTCAGGCCGAACATCATTTGCGTCCTCCCTGTTGTTTCATGAACCTGCCAACGATGCGGTTCACGTCCTCACGCGATTTTCCTCAGCTCACGGGCGAGCTCCTGCGGCTCGAGCGGGAGAGCGACCGCCGCCTTGCGCCTTGCCGAAAGATCGAGCGCCTTGGTGAGCATCAATCGGTTGTGTGCCTCCGCAGCCGTTGCGTGCTGCGTCGGCACGCCCAGCGCCACCCGATTGAGCCAGGATTCGGTTTCGTCCCGCATCGGGCCCCTGAGCTCGCCGAGCGCCATGTCGCCCGGAGGGTAGCTGCCCATGAAGTCGACCAGCCGGCTCTGGTCCGGCGCATAGCCCTCGGACTGGGCCGCGGAGACCGCCAGCACGATGTCGCGATGGGTGTCGTCGATGGTGAGCACGCCCTCGGTGCCGACGATGCCCACCTCCAGGCTGTAGACGGCGGCGGGCCAGGTGACCGGCAGCGCCCAGGAGATGTTGAGGTGATAGACCGAGCCGTCGGCCATCATGATCATGCCGGCGGTGGCATCGATGCCGCCATGGGCGGGACCCAGCACTGCATCGGTGGAGCGGGCGAAGCACTCGACCGGAGTCTTTGCTTCGAGGCACCACATGCAGATGTCGAGCGCGTGGGTGCCCGAGATCACCATCGGCGAGATGGCCGATGGATCGTCGGTGCGCCTGTAGTTGTCGATTGCCACTAGCCGGTTCATGAAGGCACGGCTGGTGACCAGCGTGACATCGCCGAGCGCGCCGGACTGCACCTTCTCCTTGGCCGCCAGCCAGCGGCGGCGGAAGCGCTGGGTGTAGCCGACCACGCAATCGATCTTCGCCTTCTCGATGGCCTTCAGCACGCGTGCAGATTCGCCAAGATCGGTCGCCAGCGGCTTCTCGATCAGCATGGGTACGCCGCGCTCGACGCCGGCCAGCACCGGGTCGACGTGAAGGTGCTCGTCGGTGGCAATGATGGCCGCCGTCACCTCGGGCCGGGCCAGCAGCTCGCGATGGTCGGCGGTGACGAAATCGGCGCCGACCCTGGCGGCAACCTCACGGGCACGTTCGGACCTCGGCTCGGCAATGCCGATCCACTCGACCGCTGCATGGCGGGCCGCCACTTCGCCCCGGAACAGGCCGACCCGGCCGGCGCCGACGATGGCCAAACCGATCGGTTTCGTCCTGCGGCCTCGCATCGTTCCTCCGGCGATGGCGGTGCGGTTTTCAATCAGTACCACCTAGGGCGATCCGCAGCCAGCAGCCGCAAAATTACCTTCGAGGATGGGCGGCATCAGCAAAGATAATCTCACCACGGGGGTGCGCATGCGGCGAGCGATCGGCTGGACGTACAGCCCCACCTCGAGCGGGGAAGCTTTGGTCAAGTCTAGCGTGCCCGGCGGTTGGAAAGCAGCCACGCTCCGAGCGTCTCGCGCTCCTCGGCGGTCATGCCGGTCACATTCGATGGCGGCATCGCGTTGCTCCACCCCGAGGTCACTACGATCTCGGTGGCGTGGGCTTTAATCCGTGCCGAGGTATCCAGCATCAGTCCCCTGGGAGGCCGGACGATGCCGAGCCAGACCGGCTCGGCCGCATGGCACATGCTGCAGCGGCTGATCACGATGTCCTCGACCCGCTGGAATGTCACCGGCGGCGCTGCGCCCGCTTCGGCTCGCTTGCCACGGCCGCTTTCCATGGGACCGAAGGTAGACAGCCACACGATCGCGAGCGCGCAGGCAGCTGCAGCTCCCCAGGTCCACCAGGGGCTCGGCAGCCCCTGATGGCGCGCATTGAAGAAGTGGCGGATGACGCCGCCCATCAGCAGCAGAAGTGCGAAGATCACCCAGCTCCAGCGCGTGGCGTAGGCGAGCGGGTAATGGCCCGAGAGCATCACGAACACCACCGGCAGGGTCAGGTAGTTGTTGTGGGTCGAGCGCTGCTTGCCGCGCCGGCCATGGATTGGATCGGGCGTGCGGCCGGCGATCAGATCGGCCACCACCTTGCGCTGGCCGGGGATGATGACCATCAGCACATTGGCGGCCATGATGGTGCCGACCAGCGCCCCTATCTGCATGAAAGCGCCGCGTGGACTGAAGACGCGCGTCGACATCCACGCCAGCGCAGTAAGGAGCGCGAAGCCGACGGCGGCGAGCACAATCTCGTTGCGCCCGAGCGCAGAGCGGCACAGCCCGTCGTAGACGACCCAGCCCAGCACCAGGCCGCCGACACTCAGCGCGATGCCGGTTGCCGGCGAGATATCGAGCACGGCGGGGTCGATCAGGTAGAGCGCGGCATTGCAATAGTAGATCGCCACCACCAGGGCGAAGCCGGAGATCCAGGTGGCGTAGGCCTCCCACTTGAACCAGGTGAGCTCCGCGGGCAGCCGGGCCGGTGCCACCAGGTACTTGACCATGTTGTAGAAGCCGCCGCCATGCACCTGCCAGGCTTCGCCATAGGCTTCGGGCGGCAGCCCTTCGCGCTGCTTCAGGCTGAAGTCGAGATGGATGAAATAGAACGACGAGCCGATCCAGGCGATGCCGGCGATCACGTGCAGCCAGCGCAGGAAGGCCTCACCCCAGACCCACAGAATCTCGCTCAACGGCGCCCCCGTTCGGCGCCGGGGTCAGACCCCTCGCCTCCACGGTCGATCAAATCCGCTTCGTCTACGCGAGGGGTCTGACCCCGATACCCGACGTTCAATCGACCCCGATACTCCGTCGTGGCCTTCGCACCGCCGGCCCGGCGCAGCAGGTCGGCGGCAACCGACACGGCGATGACGTCGGGCTCCTTGCCGCGCAGGCCCTCCAGCCCGATCGGGCAGTGCAGCCGCGCCAGCATGTCCGGCGCGACGCCGAGGCCGGCAAGGCGCCGCAGGAACCGGGTGCGCTTGCTCATCGAGCCGATCAGCCCGAGATACCGGAACGCACCCTGCTGCATCACGGCATGGCAGATGGCGAGATCGAGCGGGTGGGAATAGGTCATCACCAGGTGCCACGCCTCGGCAGGCGCGGATGCCGCCGTTGCCGCGGGATCCCGCTCTGCGATAGCGCAAACGGCCGGCGGAATTGCCGGAGGGAATCGCTCGGGCACGACATCGATCCAGCTCACCGCGAACGGCAGTCTCTCCAGTACCCGCACCACGGCCCGTCCCACATGACCGGCGCCATAGAGGAACAGCGGCGCACGCGATTGCGACAGGGGCTCAATGTACCAATCCGCGGCGTCACGCCGACCGCGGACGAGGGTCGGTGCTGCGGGTCGCTGTCCGGACAGCATCTCATCGAGAAGCCGCTGCACCGGTGTTGGCCAATCTCCGCACGTCTTGCGCTGGGTGACGATCGTCAAGGCCGCGCCCGGACCCGTCGGCCGCAGGAGCACCGCGCAACCGGACCCACCTGTATCAGAGGTCAGCGCGGCAAGCTCATGCGCTGTGAAGGCCTCCAACAGCAGCTTGACGCGGCCGCCGCAGCATTGCCCCAGCGAGGGCCCGAGCGGGAAGCTCAGCACCTCGCGCCGCCAGGGGGCGGGCTCGCCCGCCATCAGGCGCCGCGCAGCGGCAATCGCCTCGTGCTCGAGAGCACCGCCGCCGACGGTGCCGGCCGTCTCCCCAGGCGTGACCAGCATAGCGGCGCCGGTCTCGCGCGGGGTCGAGCCCTCGCTGACAATGACGCTGACGCGAACCGCGACGCCGCATTGTTCGACTGCCCGCCGGAGACCTCCGATGTCGGCGTTCATGGCACCGCGCTCCCGCCCGCGCCGCGCACGCGCTCCACGGCCATCAGCACGCGCTCGGGCGTCGCCGGCGCGTCGAGCGCCGGGTAGGTGCGGTAGTCGGCAGCAGCCGCTACCGCGTCCGAGAGCGCCAGCAAGGCCGAGATGCCCAACATAAGCGGCGGCTCACCTACCGCCTTGGAGCGATAGATGGTCTCCTCGGCGTTCTCGCCGCGCTCGAAAATGCCGATGCGCATGTCGGGCGGCCGGTCCGAGCAGGTGGGGATCTTGTAGGTCGACGGCGCGTGCGTCATCAGCCGGCCGCCGGCATTCCACACCAACTCCTCCATGGTGAGCCAGCCCGCGCCCTGCACGTAGCCGCCCTCGATCTGGCCGAGGTCGATGGCCGGGTTCAGCGAGCGCCCCACGTCGTGAAGGATATCGACACGCAGCAGCCGGTTCTCGCCGGTCAGCGTGTCGATTGCAGCTTCCGTCACGGCGGCGCCGTAGGCGAAATAGAGGAACGGCCGGCCCTGCCGCCGCTGCGGATCCCAGTCGAGCTTGGGCGTCGCATAGAAGCCGGTTGCCGACAGGGGTATCCGCGCCCTGTAGGCCGCGCGCACCACCTCATCGAAGGCCATCTCGCGCTCTCCAACCCGCACGCGATTGGGCAGGAAGGCGATCGTATCCGCGCTCGCCTGATATCGCTCTGCGAGGAAGGCAACGAGACGCACTTGGATCTTGGCCGCGGCGTTGCGGGCCGCCATGCCGTTGAGATCGGACCCCGATGACGCCGCCGTCGCCGAGGTGTTCGGCACCTTGCCCGTGCTGGTCGGCATGATCCTGATGCGGGCGATATCGACCTGGAATACCTCGGCCACCACCTGCGCCACCTTGACGAGCAGGCCCTGGCCCATCTCGGTACCGCCGTGATTGAGCCCGATCGAGCCGTCGGCATAGACATGAACCAGCGCGCCGGCCTGGTTCAGGAACGTCTTGGTGAAGGAGATGCCGAACTTGACGGGCGTCAGCGCGATGCCGCGCTTGAGGATCGGGCTCGTTGCGTTCCAGCGCCGGACCTCGGCGCGGCGGCCGGCGTAGTCCGAGCTGGCGGCGAGGTCGTCGACGATGTCCTGGATAATGCAGTCCTCCACGGCCATGCCGTAGGGCGTGCGGCTGCGCGGGCTCGCCGCCGCGGCGCCCTTGTGCGGATAGAAATTGACCCTGCGCACCTCGAGCGGGTCCTTGCCGAGCCGGTGCGCGATCTCGTCCATCACCCGCTCGATGCCGAGCATGCCTTGCGGTCCGCCGAAGCCGCGGAAGGCCGTGTTCGACTGCGAATGGGTCTTGCAGCGGTAGGATGTGGCCCGCACAGCGGGGAGAAAGTAGCAGTTGTCGGCGTGCAGCATGGCGCGGTCGGCGACCGCCTCGGACAAGTCGAACGACATGCCGCAGCGCAGCGCCTGGTCGAACTCGATGCCGAGGATGCGCCCGTCGGCATCGAAGCCTGCGCGGTAGACGATCCGGCAGTCGTGGCGCTTTCCGGTGATCATCATGTCGTCGTCGCGGTCGTAGACGATCTTGGCCGGCCGGCCCGTGGCCTTGGCAACCAGCGCGGCCACCGCGGCCGGTAGGTTGCCCTGGCTTTCCTTGCCGCCGAAGGCGCCGCCCATGCGCCGCACCTCCACCGTAACGGCATGGCTGGCGATGCCGAGCACCTCGGCAACCTTGTGCTGGATTTCGCTCGGGTGTTGCGAGGAGCAGTAGATCGTCACGTCCTCGTCCTCGCCGGGTACGGCAAGGGCCGCGTGCCCTTCAAGATAGAAATGCTCCTGGCCGCCGGCTGACAGAACCCCCGCAATCCGGTGCGGCGCCGAAGCGATGGCCGCCGCAGCGTCCCCGCGCGCCATGATGACGGGCGGCTGCAGGAGCGACTGCGCCGCCAATGCCTGCTCGATCGTCAGGATGGCCGGCAGTTCCTCGTACCGGATTTCGGCAAGAGCCGCAGCAGCGCGCGCCTCGCCGATGGTTTCCGCCGCAACCGCGAACAGCGACTGGCCCCAATACTGGACGAGGCCCTCTGCAAAGATCGGATCGTCGCCCGCGACAGGGCTCACATCGTTGACGCCCGGCACATCCGCCGCCGTCAGCACGGCAACCACCCCCACGGCGGCGCGCACCTTGTCGAGATCGAGCCGAAGAATGCGTGCGTGCGCTGTCGTGCCGGTGGCAATGTAAACCTGCAGCGTGCCCGGCGGCTCGGGGATGTCGTCGGTGTAGATCGCTTCGCCGGACACATGCTTGCGGGCGCTGTCGTGCCCCAGCGGGGAGTGGACACCGCCTTCGATGCTCGCCGCCTCACGGATGGGTGCCGGTGCGTCCATGGCGCGGGCTCAGGCAAACGCCGGCTGCGCGCCAGCAAGGCGAGTTCGCACGGGCTGAGAGCCGCTCTCGTGGAAGCAGCGCCACAGCAGGTTCTTGGCCACGCACATGCGATAGGCCGCGGACGCCCGCATGTCGCTGATGGGCGTGAAGTCGCGCTCGAAGGCCGGCAGCGCGGCTTCGATGGTGGCGGGCGTCCAGGGCTTACCGGCAAGCGCGGCCTCGACCGCAAGGGCCCGCTTAGGGGTCGCCGCCATGCCGCCGAAGGCGATGCGCGCCGCAGCGACTCGGCCATCGGCTATGGCGACATTGAAGCAGCCGCAGACGGCGGAGATGTCCTGATCGAAGCGCTTGGAAACCTTGTAGCACCGCAGCCGTTCAGGCGAGCCGGCAAGCGGCACCTCGACGCTCACGATCAGCTCTCCCGGCGCACGATCCTGCCGGCCGTAGGCGATGAAGAAATCCTCCAGCGCCACCGACCGCTGCCGGCTGTCGCGCCGCAGATTGAGCCGCGCGCCCAGGGCAATGAGAGCCGGAGCCAGATCGCCGATCGGCGAGCCGTTGGCAATGTTGCCGCCGACCGTGCCGGCGCTGCGCACCTGCACCGCGCCGAAACGGCGAAGAAGTTCGCCGAGATCCGGCGCGACCTCCCCCAGCGCCGCTTGCGCATCGTCCAGCGTCGCACCCGCGCCGATCATCAGCTGACCGTTCTCCCGCGTGACGGTATTGAGCTCCGCCACCCGTCCGAGGTGAATCAGGGCGTCCAGACGCCGATGCTGCTTCGTCACCCACAGGCCGACATCGGTCGCGCCGCCCAGCACGATCGCATCGGGGTTCTCCCCGTAGAGCCGGACCAGGTCGGGCAATGTGCCCGGCGACATGAAGCGCTGGCCGGCGTGATCGAGCACCAATGTGTCACGATGCGCGATCGATCGCAGAGCTTCCGCTTCCCGCACGCGGCGCTCCTCATCCCAGCCCGCACGAGGGTAGCCATACATGGCCCGCGCCGCGGCGAGGATCGGGCCGTAGCCGGTGCAGCGGCAAAGGTTGCCGGCGAGCAGGTCGTCGACCGGCATTGCGTCCCTGGGTCCGCAATAAGCGGCATAGAGCGACATGACGATGCCCGGCGTGCAGAACCCGCACTGCGAGCCGTGGCACTCCACCATGGCCCGCTGGCAGGGATGCAGCGCGCCGTCCGGGCCCCTCAGCTGCTCCACCGTCGTCACCGACATCCCTTCCAGCATCGGCAGAAAGGCGATGCAGGCGTTGATCGGGCTGTAGTGCAGCTGGCCGTTCCGGAGCCGGCCGACCACAACCGTGCAGGCGCCGCAGTCACCTTCGGCGCAGCCCTCCTTGGTGCCCGTCAGCCGCTTGATGCGACGCAGATAGGCGAGCAGCGTCGTGGTCGGAGAGATGCCGGCGACCCGCTCGATCCTGCCGTTGAGCACGAACGTCGTGTGTTCACGCATGCGACCAGCGTGCCACAAAGCCCGCGGAAGGCAAGCACGACCCCCGGTGCCCGGTCAGCGCGCGGCCTGTCCAGCAAGTCGGCACGGCGGCGCAAGAACGATCCCGTCCGGCAATACCGGCAATTCCGCTCGCAACGCAGACGCGCTACAAGCTGCGTGAGGAGAGACGTGCAGCATGAGCGAGCCGGTGCCGACGCTGAGCGACCTGAATGCATCGGACCGCGATCGCTTCGTGGCCGTGCTGGGCGGCAGCTTCGAGAAGGCGCCCTGGGTCGCCGAGCGGACCTTTGCGAGGCGCCCCTTCGCCACGGTAGCAGACCTGCACGCAGCCATGCTGCAAGCGGTCGCTGGCGCCGGCGAGGCCGCGCAGCTCGACCTCATCAGGGGCCACCCTGAGCTCGCGAGCAAGGTCGCCCGCGGCGGCGCCATCACGGAGGAATCACGCCGCGAGCAGGGCAGCCTCGGGCTCGACCGGTTGAGCGACGCCGAGTTCGCCCGCTTCGAGCGACTCAACAACGCCTATCGCGAACGCTTCGGTTTTCCGTTCGTCATCTGCGTTCGCCGACACACGCGCGATTCCATCCTCGACCGTTTCGAGCGCCGCCTCGGCAACAGCCCGATTGAGGAGCGTGGCGCCGCACTCAAAGAAATCGGTCATATCGCGCGCCTCCGGCTCAATGACGCAGTGGACGGGCCGGGCAAGCCGAAGACCGACGGCAGATTGTCGACCCACGTCCTGGACACGTCATCCGGCAAGCCGGCCGCCGGCGTCAAAGTCGTGCTGAGCGAGATCGGCGCCAGCGCCGAAGGGCTGCTGAAGGAGGCCGTCACCAACGCCGACGGACGCACCGGCGAGCCGCTGCTCGGCGGTGCGCCGGTGCGGATTGGCACCTACGAGATCGCCTTCCATGTGGGCGCCTACTTCGCATCCCGGGGAGTCGCCGCAGCCGAGCCGCCGTTTCTGGACATCGTGCCGATCCGGTTCGCCATCGCCGAGCCCGAGGGGCACTACCACGTGCCGCTTCTCGTCTCGCCCTGGAGCTACTCCACCTATCGCGGCAGCTAAGGGGCGGAGCCGGTTTTCCCTTATTTCGCCGTTGTTACCCTACAGTTGCCAATTGTAGGGTAACGGGCTATTTTCGTTACCCTACACTGGCCAACGTAGGGTAGCATCGAGCTAGCGATGTCCACACGAACCAAGCTTCCTCTCGCCATCCAAACGCTGTTCTCCGAGCTAGAGCAGCGGGCGCAAGATGCCGACTTCAGCGAAACCTTCAAAAAGAAGGGAACATTTAAAAAGAAGAAGAAACGCAACAGGTACTATTGGTACTGGCAATACAGAGATGGCTCCAGAGTGCTCGACAAATACATCGGGCCAGTTACCAATAAGGACATTACCGACAGGGTTGTCCGCTTTGACCAGCTAAAGCATGACTTTGATGAACGTCTCAAAATTGTGCGTTCTCTTGCGGCTGCTGGGCTACCCATGGCTGATCCGCTAAGTGGGAGCATCGTTGAGGCCTTCTGCCGCGCAAGCTTTTTCCGCCTAAGAGGAGTGGTCGTCGGGACCACGGCCTATCAGTGCTATTCAGGAATCCTTGGTGTCCGACTTGAGGCAAGCATCCTGCGCACGTCCGATGCAGACTTTGCGCAATTTTTTGCGATCGCCCAGCAGATTGACGCTGCGATGCCACCCATTCTTGATGTGCTCAGATCTGTTGACCCGTCTTTCCGAGAAGTCCCACATCTCTCCGACTCCCGAAAATCGACCAAGTTCGTCAACGACGCGGCATTCAAGGTGGAGTTCTTGACCCCCAATCGCGGCAGCGACGACTACCAAGGCACGGCTGCATCGATGCCGGCCCTGACCGGAGCCTCGGCGGACCCACTTCGCTACCTGGACTTCTTGATCCGACATCCGATCCGTTCAGTGGTCCTCCATGAGGCGGGTGTGCCAGTCACAATTCCAAGTCCAGAGAGATACGCGGTCCACAAGCTCATATTTTCTCACCTGCGCACGGACCCATCGAAGGTGCCGAAGGATGTCGCACAAGCGGTTGCGCTCATTCGAGCAATGGCCGACTTGCGTGCCCCGGCCCTCGCCGAGGCTTGGCAGGAGGCTTGGGAACGCGGACCAACGTGGAAACGCAATCTCACCGTTGGGCTTGAGAGCCTGGACGAGGAGGCACGAGGCATTCTTGCTGGAGCTGTCCTCAGGGGAGCAAGACGTCGTAGGCGCGACCCCACCAAGTTCTGGCCCACAGATCACTTCAAACTGCCGTCTTCATGAGTGTCACCAGACACCTCACTTCAAAACCTGCTGCCGAACCTTGAGTCTGTTCCAGAAGGGTGGGTCAATCACATCACCTTTCGCAGCGGAAGTGCTGATGCGAGATAGATCTGCGGAAAGGGACGAGACATAGGGCGGAGCGCGTAGTGCATGGGCAAGCTCGACACCATCATCCGCGGCGGCCGCGTTGCGACGGCCAGCGACACCGTGATTTGCGACGTGGGCATCCGGGCGGGGAGGATCGCCGCGCTCGGCGAGGATCTCGGCGCCGCCGAGGACATCATCGACGCCCGCGACCGCCTGGTGCTGCCCGGCGGCATCGACAGCCACGTGCACTTCGCCCAGCCGAGCGGGCCCGGCATCGTCATGGCCGACGATTTCGAGAGCGGCACCCGCGCCGCGGCGTTCGGCGGCAATACGCTGGTGATGCCGTTTTGCATGCAGCAGAAGGGTCAGAGCCTGCGCGAGGCGGTAAAGGCCTATCACGGCAAAGCCGAAGGCCGCTGCCACGTCGACGTGAGCTTCCACCTGATCATCTCCGATCCGACCCCGCAGATCCTGGGCCAGGAGCTGCCGGCGCTGGTCGGCGACGGCTACACCTCCTTCAAGGTGTTCATGACCTACCAGGATCTGGCGCTGTCGGACATTCAGCTGCTGGAGGTGTTCTCCACCGCGCGCGAGACCGGCGCCCTGGTCATGGTGCACGCGGAGAACTACGACGCCATCCGTTTCCTCACCGAGCGGCTCGAGCGCGCCGGCAACACGGCCCCCAAGTTCCACGCCGCCTCGCGGCCGATTCCGGTCGAGCGCGAGGCCACGCACCGCGCCATCAGCCTGGCCGAGCTCATCGACGTACCGATCATGATCGTGCACGTCTCCAACGGCGAGGCGATGGAGCAGATCCGCTGGGCCCAGAGCCGCGGCCTGAAGGTGTTCGGCGAGACCTGCCCGCAATATCTGGTTCTGACCGAGAAAGACCTCGACGGCCTCAACATGGAGGGCGCCAAGTACGTGTGCAGCCCGCCGCCGCGCGACGAGGCGAGCCAGAGGGCGTGCTGGCTGGGGCTGGAGACGGGCGTGTTCCAGGTGTTCTCCTCCGATCACTGCCCGTTCCGCTACGACGATCCCGCCGGCAAGCTCACGCCCAAGGGCCGCACCAGCTTCCGCTGGGTGCCCAACGGCATTCCCGGCGTCGAGACGCGTCTGCCGATCCTGTTTTCGGAGGGGGTGGCGAAAGGGCGACTGACGCTAAATCAATTCGTGGCGCTCAGCTCGACAAACCACGCCAAAATGTACGGCCTGCATCCGAGGAAAGGCACCATCGCCGTCGGCGCCGATGCCGACATCGCCATCTGGGACCCCGAGCGCCGGGTGACGATCACGCAGGATCTGCTCCACCACGGCTCCGACTACACGCCCTACCAGGGCCTCGAGGTGACCGGTTGGCCTGTTACGACCATGGTACGGGGCGAGACCGTCGTTCGCGACGGCACTTTGGTGGGTCGCCCTGGCGCCGGCCAGCACGTCGCCCGCGAGCGCTCACCGCACGCGGTTCCGAGGGGGATTCCCTCTCCCCGCTTGCGCGGAGAGGCTTAAGGCTGGCCCGGCGAAGGCAATGCTGAGGGGCAGGCCGCGCAAACGATATTACGTTTGCCCCATCCCCGATCGGTGCGCCCAGCCGGTCGTGCGCCGCTCCAGCTCGACAGTGGCGGCGTAGATGACAACGCCGAGGATCGCCAGCGCAATCAGCGCGGCAAATACCAGCGGCACATTGAAGTCGGCGCTGGCGCGCGTGATCAGATTGCCGATGCCGAAATTCGATGCGTTCGATTCGGCGATCACCGAGCCGACGTAGGCCAGCGTAATCGCCACTTTGAGCGAGGCGAATAGATACGGCATCGAGCGCGGGATGCCGATCTTGACCATGATGTCCCACTTGCGGGCGCCGAGCGCCTTCATCACGTCCTCGAGCTCCGGCTCGATGGTAGAGAGACCGGTCGCCATGTTGACCACGATAGGGAAGAACGAGATGAGAAATGCCGTCAGGACCGGCGGCGCCCAGCCCACGCCGAACCACAGGATCAAAATCGGCACGACGGCGACCTTCGGTATCGCGTTGAAACCGATCAGCAGCGGGTAAGTGCCGTCATTGACGATGCGCGAGGCGCCGAGCGCAATGCCGAGAACGATGCCGAACGCAACCGCAATGCCGAAGCCGGCGAGCGTCATCCACAGCGTGTGGAAGGAGTGGAACAGCAGCTGCCACCAGTAGGTGCCCATGGCCTCGGCGATGACGCTGGGCGCTGGCAAGAAGTATGCCGGCACCTTGAAAAGCCGGCACGCGGCCTCCCACAGCGCAAAGAAGGCAACAGTGAACACGTAGGGCGCCAGATTGATGGCTCGCATGCTCGCGCTCATTCGGCTTGCCTCGCGGTGGCGATCTGCGACCTCAGGTCGTGCACGAGGTCGGTGAACTCTTGCGTGTAGGTGACCTCCAGGCTGCGCGGGCGCGGGAACGGCACGCGCCGCTCGGCGATCACACGCCCGGGTCTGGAGCTGAGACAGAAGATACGGTCCGCCAGAAAGGCCGCCTCGCGCAGGTCATGCGTAACCAGAACGATTGTAACCGGACGGGCGGCGTGCAGGTCGCGAATCACGCACCACAGCTCCTCGCGCGTGAACGAGTCGAGCGCCGCGAACGGCTCGTCCAGCATGAGCAGACGCGGCTCGTGGATCAGCGCCCGGCACAACGAGGTGCGCTGCTGCATGCCGCCAGACAGCTCCCATGGATACTTGCTTCCCAGGCCGCCCAGGCCGACTTGGGCGAGCAGCGCCTCGACCTTCGCGACATAGGCGCCGCGCTCGCTGCGCAGGCGCCTGCGGTGCGGCTGGACGATCTCCAGCGGCAAAAGGATGTTCTCGAGCGTGCGGCGCCAGGGCAGCAGGTTCGGCGCCTGGAAGGCCATGCCGGCGATCTTGAGTGGCCCCTTGACCTCGCCGCCGGCCACGCTCACCGTGCCGGCCAGCGGGAACTGCAGGCCCGTCACCAGCTTCATCAACGTCGACTTGCCGCAGCCGGACGGACCCACGACGGCAGCAAACTCACCTTCGCCGATGGAGAGCGAGAGCTTGTCCAGCGCAATAACGCCGCCCCGCCCGCCGTAGGCGTGCGTGACGGAGTCGAGCTCGACGAAACCAATCAAGGCGTCATCCCGGCAGTGTGCGCTCCACTGTCATGCCGGCCAAGGGCGTCAGCCCGAGAGCCGGTACCCGGGGCTACAGACTCCGCGTTCGCCTCGCGGCCCTGGGTCCCGGAGCTTTCGCTCTCGCGAAATTCCGGGATGACAACCTTGCAACCTCAGTTGACCTTGCGCTGCGCCGGCGGCGGCAGGAAGGCCTCGGTGAAGACGTCCTCCACCTTCGGCTTTGCCTTGAACTTGAAGGTGAGCCCGATCTGATCGATCGACTTGGCGAAACGCGCCTTGTCGATGCCGCCGTAGCCGTTGGCCTTGACCCACGGCGTCACGAAGTTCTGCGCCAGCGAAAGCTCCAACCGCGCCTTCTCCACCTCCTGCTTGGCGACGTCATTGCGCTTGATGACCGTGGCCGTCGCCGCCGCCGTATCGGCAACCGTGTCGCGCAACCCCTTGGTCACGGCCCTGATGAAGCCCCGGACCGCCTCCGGTTTCTCGGCAGCGAACTTCGGGCTCACCATGAGCACATTGCCATAGAGTTCCACGCCGTGGTCGCTCATCAGGATCAGTGCAATGTCGTTGGCCGGCACGCCGCGCGACTTCAGGTTCAGGTAGACCGAGAACGAAAAGCCGAACACGGCGTCGACCGCACCGGAGGCGAGCATCGGCTCGCGCACGGGAAAGCCGACGTTCTCGAACTTCATGGTACTGTCGTCGAGGCTGTTGACCGTCTTGAAGATCGGCCATTGGGCGTAAGCGCCGTCAGCAGCGGGGGCGCCGAATTTCTTGCCCGCAAGGCTCTTGGGGTCCGCCGTGACGCCCATGCTCCTGCGGCCGACGATCGCGAACGGCGGCCGGTCGTAGACCATCATGACGGCCTTGAGGTCGATCGAAGGGTTCTCGTCGCGGAAGCGGATCAGCGAGTTCACGTCGCCGGCGCCGATATCGTAGGTGCCGGAGGCGACGCGCGGGATCGACTCGCGCGAGCCGGAGCCCGTATCGATGGTGACCTCGAGGCCCTCGGCCTTGAAGTAGCCCTTGTCGAGCGCCACCGTGAACGGCGCCGCCGGGCCCTCGAACCGCCAATCGAGCGTGAACTTCACCGGTGTCTGTGCCTTGGCCCCGAACGCTGCGACAGCGGACGCGGCAAGTGCCAGCGCCGGCCCTGCGATTTGGCGCAGGCGGAAATGGCTAGTCATCGCATTGATCTCCCTTGATGCCCCGTAAGCGACAAACCCGGCGAGCCTTGAAGGGCGGGCCTTCGCGGTCGCAGCGGCAACAGTCTATCAGTGTGTGCCACCTCCCCGGAAACCGCTTTTTGTGCAAGGAGTGGTTTGCTCGATCGGGAGGCAGCAAGTTGCCTATCGTGGTGGCAGCCGGCTGACACCGGCGCAGTTGACTTGCGCGCAAAAAGGCCGCCATGCGTAGTCGCGCTCCGGCAGACATGTTCGAGGACCCAGGAAATGCCCCAGACCGGCTACAGCAAGTCCTTCCCGGTGTCCTGGGACCAGTTCCACCGCGACGCGCGCGCGCTTGCCTGGCGCCTCGCCGACAAGGGCCCGTTCGAAGCCATCGTCTGCATCACCCGAGGCGGGCTTGTCCCCGCCGCGATCGTTGCCCGTGAGCTCGACCTTCGCCTGATCGAGACGGTCTGCGTCGCCAGCTATCACGAATACTCTGCTCAGGGGAAACTCGAGGTTCTCAAGTCCGTCGCACCTTCGGTCAAGGCCATTGGCAATGGCAGCGGCAAGGGCGTCCTTCTGGTCGACGACCTCACGGACACGGGCGCCACCGCCAAGGTCGTACGCGAAATGCTGCCCGGCGCGCATTTTGCTACGGTTTACGCGAAGCCGCTCGGCGCGCCGCTGTGCGATACCTTCGTGACCGAGGTCTCGCAGGATACGTGGATCTACTTGCCGTGGGACCTCGATCTGCAATACGCGCATCCGATCGGCGACGGCGGTAAGAACCCACAGGGCAACAGGTAGCAGCGGGCCCGCCGGCCGCTTTGTAACTGATCCGAGCAGGCATTGGCCAGCATGTCCACCCGACCGCCCGGCACTGCGACCCTGTTTGACGAGCTCAATCCCAGTCCGCGCCTGCTGATGGGCCCAGGGCCGATCAATGTCGACCCGCGGGTGCTGCGCGCCATGTCCATGCCGCTGCTCGGCCAGTTCGACCCGCAGTTCACCGCCTACATGAACGAGACCATGGTGCTGCTGCGGCAGCTGTTCCAGACCGGCAACCGCTGGTCCTTCCTGATCGACGGCACCGCGCGGGCGGGCATCGAGGCCCTGCTCGTCTCGCTGATCGAGCCGGGCGACCGCGTGCTGGTGCCGATCTTCGGCCGGTTCGGGCATCTGCTCCAGGAGATTGCGCTGCGCTGCGGTGCGGACGTCAGCACCATTGAGACGGAGTGGGGAACCGTGTTCCCGCCCGACGCCATTGAAGATGCGGTCAAGCGCGTGCGGCCGAAGCTGCTTGCCGTCGTGCATGGCGACACGTCGACCTCCATGGCGCAGCCGCTCGCCGAGGTCGGCGGCATTTGCCGCCGATACGACTGCCTGCTCTATGTCGACGCTACCGCCACCCTGGGCGGGATGGATTTTCCCGTCGACGCCTGGCAGATCGATGCCGCGTCGGCGGGTCTGCAGAAGTGCCTTTCCGGTCCCCCCGGCTCCGCTCCCGTCACCTTCAACGAGAGGGTCGAACGCCTGGTTCTAGCGCGCAAGCACATAGAGGCCGGCATCCGTCCGTCCGGCTTCGTTCCGCTGGGTGGGCCGCGCATCCGGTCCAACTATTTCGACCTGGCGATGTTGATGGACTACTGGGGCGAAGCACGCCTCAACCACCACACCGAGGCGACCTCCATGCTCTACGCGGCGCGCGAATGCGCGCGCCTCGTCCTGCGCGAGGGCCTGCAGGAGGCATTCGCACGCCATGCCGCTGCGAGCAGGGCTCTCACCGCTGGCCTCGCGGCCATGGACCTCGAGCTCTTCGGTGACCAGGGCAACAAGATGTCGAACATCACCGCAGTGCGCATTCCAGACGGCATCGACGGCGAGAAAGTGCGACGCGCCATGCTGGAGGACTTCGGCGTCGAGATCGGCACCTCTTTCGGGCCGCTGCGCGGCCGCATCTGGCGCATCGGCACCATGGGCTACAATTGCCGCAAGCAGAACGTTCTGATCTGCCTCGGCGCATTGGAGGCGGTGCTGCGCCGCGCCGGCTTTGCCATCGCGGCTGGCGCCGGGGTCGATGCCGCCTATGCCGCGTACGAAGCGAACGGCTAGTGGCCGACAACCAGGCTGCAAAATCGCTGCCGCAGCAGGCGGTTCCGGATCGCCGCAACGCTAGTGGCACGCTTGACTTCCTTCCCCCCCCTGCTACCGTCAACGTGCGCGATCTCGGGGCGTTTTCGGCGGTCCAGCCTGGACGGACCGCTGGCTGGGCGAGGGAAAGCGTGACCAGACGTGGCCGCGACAGTGGCAATCGGCTGGCGGGTGGATTTAGTTCCCGCGAGAGGATGAGGGATGTTGTCCTTCGATTGGCTGATTGAGCCCATTACCCCTACGACTTTTTTCAAAGAATACTACGAGCGCAAGCCCCTGCTGGTGCAGGGGCAAGATCCGGCGAAGTTTGCATCGCTGCTCAGCATCGAAGCCATCGACCGGTACCTCGCGACGTCGCTCGCGTGCTACCCTGACGTGTTCCTGGTCGACGCTGCACGGGAGCTGAAGCCCGAGGATTTTTCGTTTCCTTCCGAGACGGGTGGCAGGGTTGACCTTCCGCGGGCCTATCAATTGTTCGATTCCGGCGCCACCATTTCGTTGAGCCAACTGCACGAGCGGATACCGGAGCTTGCCTCCGTTTGCCGCTCGGTGGAGCAAACCTTCAACGGTCATTTCCAGACCAATATCTACCTTTCCCCGCGCAACGCGCAGGGCTTCAAGACGCACTTTGATAGCCACGACGTTTTCGTTCTGCAGGTTGCTGGGTCAAAGCATTGGACGCTGTATGACACTTTGATCGAGCTGCCGCTGCATGGCCAGGGTTTCGATCCCGACAAGCATATCCCGGGGCCCCCGACGAGTGAGCTGACGCTCAGGGCCGGCGACCTGTTTTATTGCCCGCGCGGGCTGTTTCATTCGGCGCGCTCAACCGACGACCTGTCGTTGCACATCACGCTGGGCTTGGTCGGCAAGACGTGGGCCGATGTCATGATCGAGGCGGTCTCCGAGGCCTGCCTTGCGTCGCCCGCGTTTCGGGCGAATCTGCCCATCGGCTTCGCCAATCCAGGGTTCGACGGCCGCCAGGCAGAGGCAATGTTCCACTCGCTGATCGAGACGTTTGCTCGCAATGCCAAGGTTGCCCCGATTCTCGAGCGGTTCGCCGAGAGCTTCGTGACTTCTCGCCGACCTGCCCTACAGGGGTGCCTGCAAGAGCTGGACAATGCGCCGCCGGTCTCGGCCGAAAGCCGCCTCGTCGCCCGGCCGCATCTTGTTTACCTACTGCGCGAGGAGGACGAGAAGCTGGTCATACTCTTTGGATCGACTCAGATCACGCTCCCTTCGTTTGCTCGCGACGCCGTGAAGTTCGCGTTGCGCGGGGAGTCGTTCCTGGTTTGCGATCTGCCCGGCGCAATTGACGACGCCGGCAAGATTGTGCTGGCGCGGCGTCTGATCAAAGAGGGAATGCTCGTCAGGTTGAATGGAGCTGCCACGAACGGCGTACGAGAGACGGCGCCCGCCACGCTGGCCACCGGCGACCCTGCCCTCGTCGCTGCAAACGGCGTGAACGCACGGCCACACTAGCGGGCCGACGCAAATGCCTGATGGGAGAGGCGCCAATCACGCTCCGATAAACCCAATTTGAGAGCGGCGTATTTGGCTGCCGTGCTAGCTGTTCATGGAGGGTTGCGCCAACTTGAGATCGGGCGAGGGTGAGTGAGCCTGGATACGAGTCTGCCGCCACAACAGGCACTGCAGAAGTTCGAACATCCGGACTGGACTGCAGGCCGAGAGCGCCGCGCAGCCGTTGCGCTGGGGCGACTCGACACGCTTTGGATCAACACCGGCACTCTCTGCAATATCACCTGTCAGAATTGCTACATCGAGTCTAGCCCGAGCAACGATCGGCTGGCGTACATCACGCGGGACGAGGCTAGCGCCTTCTACGACGAGATCGCTGCCCGGCGCCTGGGTACCCGTGAAATCGGCTTCACCGGCGGCGAGCCGTTCATGAACCCGCAGATACTGGGCTTGGTGGAAGACGCGCTCGCACGAGGATTTGATGTGTTGGTACTGACCAACGCCATGCAGCCGATGCAGCGCCCCAGGATAAAGGGCGGGCTGCTCGACCTCAACCGGCGCTTTGGCGTACGTCTGACGCTCCGGGTAAGTCTCGACCACCATGGTCAGGCGCTGCATGAAGCCGAGAGGGGGCAGCGAACCTGGGCAAAGGCCATTGCGGGATTGGACTGGCTTGCCGGCAACGGCTTCAGGATTGCCATTGCCGGCCGCACATGCTGGGACGAATGCGAAGCAGACGCACGGGTGGGTTACGGCCAGCTCATCTCACGACACGGCTGGCGCATCGATCCCACAAATCGGGCCGAGCTCGTGCTGTTGCCGGAGATGAATGACAGGCACGACGTGCCTGAGATCACCGCGCGGTGCTGGACCATCCTACACAAGAGCCCGGGCGACATGATGTGCGCGACGAGTCGTATGGTGGTCAAACGCAAGGCGGCGGCGCGGCCGACGGTGGTGCCGTGCACGCTCATTCCCTACGATCCGCAATTCGACATGGGATCGACGCTGGCGGATGCGAGCAAGGCGGACGGAGGGATGTTCAGCGCCGGAGCCGTCAAGTTGTGCCATCCCCATTGCTCGAAATTTTGCGTGCTCGGCGGCGGCAGCTGCTCGTGACGCCCTCTGCCGCGGAGCAAGGCGGGCGATCTGTGACGACGGGCTACTTCTTCACCAGCGCATCGCGGATCTCTTTCAGGTAAACCTCGCTAGGCCGGGGCGCGGGAGGCGCTTTCGGCGGCTGTGTCTCAATGCGCTTCCTCAGCTCATTGATGGCCTTGACCAACGCGAACACAGCCGCGGCGACGATCAGAAAGCTGATCACGTTGTTGAGGAAAGTGCCGACGTTCATGGTCACCGCCTCGCGTCCAGCCGCCGCGGCCCTTAGCGGGACCTTGATGTCCGAGAAGTCGACACCCCCCAGCATCAGCCCGATCGGCGGCATGATCACGTCCTTGACCAGCGACTGCACGATGGTCCCGAAGGCGCCGCCGATGATGATGCCGACCGCCATGTCGACCACGTTGCCCCTGAGGGCGAATTCCTTGAATTCGTTGAGCACGCTCATGGCACTTCTCCTCCTTGGCCGGTAGATATCCTGCACCCGTGAGAGTCCGTCTGCAAAACCAGCGCCCCTGCCGCAGGCCTGTTGGACATAGCACCCCTCATCGGGCAGAATGTCGCTACGCAATGCAAGCTGTTGAATGAAGGGCGCTTTCACACGCCGCAGTAGGCAATCATGGTCGAGGGCTGGATCGTCATTGCGCTTGCGCTCGGTTACGTGAGCAGCCTGTTCGCGCTCGCATGGTATGCGGACCGTACTTTCCGCTCCCGCAAGGGAAATGGCGGCAGACCGCTGATCTACGCCCTTTCGCTCGCCGTCTACTGCACGTCCTGGACATTCTTCGGCAGTGTCGGCTTCTCCGCGTCGACGGGCTACGACTTCATCGCCGTTTACCTTGGCCCAGTCCTCCTGTTCCTGTTCGGCTGGCGCTTCATTCTGCGCATCGTGCGGCTGGCCAAGAGCCAGAACATTACCTCGGTCGCCGACTTTCTGGCCGCGCGCTACGGCAAGAGCCAGGCCGTCGGTGCAATCGTCACGGTCATCGCCGTCGCCGGCACTCTCCCGTACATCGCGTTGCAGCTGAAGGCTGTAGCTCTTTCCGTTACGGCGCTGCTTGGCGCGCTGCCGCTGCAGCTGTTCAATCTCCAGACCGACACGGCGCTGGTTATCGCCCTTCTGATGGCGGCCTTTGCGGTACTGTTCGGTACCCGCCACATCGACGCGACTGAACATCAGGAGGGCCTCATTGTAGCCGTCGCGGCGGAGTCGCTCGTCAAGCTGGCTGCCTTTCTGACTGTCGGGTTCTTCGTCGTCTTCTCCGTGTTCGGCGGCGTCGGTGGCTTCGTCGAGCGCGCCGCCGGCAATGCCGAGATCCAGCGCGTATTCGCCTCGGGGATCGACGTCGGCTTTTGGCTCACGGTCACGTTCCTGAGCCTCGTGTGCATCGTGCTGCTGCCGCGACAGTTCCACGTCACGGTCGTGGAGAACAATTCTGAGAACGAGGTGAGGCGCGCCGCCTGGCTGTTCCCCGTCTACCTGGTGCTGATCAACCTGTTCGTGGTTCCGATCGCCGCAGCCGGCTTGATGACGCTGCCCGGGGGTTCCTTCGCGCCCGATATGTACGTGCTCGGCCTGCCGCTCGCCGCGGGTGCTGATCTCGTCAGCCTACTGGCATTCGTCGGCGGTCTCTCGGCAGCCACTGCAATGGTGATCGTCGAATCCGTTGCCCTCGCGATTATGGTCTGCAACGGACTGGTCGTGCCTCTTCTTCTGCGCGGGCGCTTCGACGCTGCCGGGGGCCAGCTGGACATGGCATGGCGCCTACTCGCCGTCCGTCGCGTCGCCATTTTCGCCATCATTCTGCTTGGCTATCTGTTCTATCTCCTGTTGGAGCGGGGCCAATCGCATGGCCTTGTTTCCATCGGCCTCGTCTCCTTCGCCGCAATCGCGCAATTCGCACCCGCATTCTTCGGAGGCCTCGTGTGGCGCAACGCCACCGCTAGGGGCGCCATCGCCGGCATCCTCACGGGCTTCGCGGTGTGGGCCTACACGCTGTTGCTTCCATGGATCATCGAAGCCGGCTGGATGCCGCGATCGATCATGACGGAGGGACCGTTCGGCCTCGGATTCCTCGCTCCGCAATCGCTGTTCTACTTGCCGCTGCAGCCGCTGACCCACGGCGTGTTGTGGAGCATGGCAGCCAACGTGGCGATGTTCGTGGTGGGCTCCCTGCTCAAGGCGCCCGAGCCGGTCGAGCGTATGCAAGCGCATCTTTTCGTGCTCGACGACCTGCCGAGGCCGCCGGTGGCGCCTGCGTTCCGGATGTGGCGTTCCTCGATCACGGCGGACGAGTTGCAGCGAACCGTGGCCCGCTACCTCGGGGCCGAGCGGGCCGAACGGTCCTTTCTCGAGTACGCCGAAAGTAACAACACGCCGCTCTCACCCAACGCCGAGGCAGATATCCACCTCGTGCGCTTCACCGAGCACCTGCTGGCAAGCGCCATCGGCGCGGCTTCCTCGCGGCTGGTCCTCTCCCTGCTGCTGCGCCGCAGCGATGCCGGCAGTCATTCGGCCCTGAAACTGCTGGACGACGCATCGGAGGCGCTGCAGTACAACCGCGACCTGCTGCAGTCGGCCCTTGACCAGGTGCGCCATGGCCTGAGCGTGTTCGACAAGGACATGAAGCTCATCTGCTGGAACCGGCAATTCCGTGAGCTGCTGACTTTGCCTCTGGAGCTTGGCCGGGTGGGCGCGCCACTCGATCAAATTTTGCGCACTTGCGCAGAGCGCGGGGATTTCGGCGCCGGCGACGTCAACATGCTTGTCGCCGACCGGATGATGAAACTTTCCGTGGCCCACGACACATTTCAGGAACACTTCGACGGCGGTAAGCGCATCCTGGAAATCCGCACGAGCCCAATGCCGCAAGGTGGCATTGTGACCACCTACTCCGACATAACCGACCGTGTCGAGGCCGCAGAGGCGCTGGCGCGCGCCAACGAGACGCTGGAGCGCCGCGTGCAGGAGCGCACAGCTGAGCTAACCGACGTGAACCAGGCACTGGCCATAGCCAAACGCAAGGCCGACGAAGCCAATCTCGACAAGACGCGCTTCCTGGCGGCAGCGAGCCACGACGTGCTCCAGCCTCTGAATGCGGCCCGCCTCTATGCCACGAGCCTCGTCGAGCGCCAGATCGCCGACCCGGAAGCCAAGCTCGTGCGCAACATCGATGCGTCGTTGGAAGCGGTAGAAGAAATCCTCAATGTCCTGATCGAAATCTCCCGCCTCGACGCGGGCCGTCTCGAGCCGGACATCACCACCCTGGCCCTAAACGACGTATTCGAGCGTTTGGAGGTGGAATTCCAGCCGCTGGCCCGCGAAAAAGGGCTCGAGCTGCGGATCGTGCCCACCAGGTTATGGGTGTCGTCGGACCGGCGGCTCCTACGCCGCATCCTACAGAACCTGGTGTCCAACGCCATCAAATACACCACGAGCGGGCGGGTGCTGCTGGGCGTGCGCCGGCGCGGCACTAAGCTGAGCGTACAGGTGCACGATACCGGTCCTGGCATTCCCGCGGCCAAGCGTTCGATCATCTTCAAGGAGTTCCAGCGGCTCGAGGAGACCGCGCGTTCCGTTCGCGGGCTCGGGCTCGGCCTTGCCATCGTCGAACGCATAGGCAAGGTGCTTGGCCACGGCATCGAGCTCCGGTCGGTGCTGGGCCGTGGATCGCTGTTTGCGGTCGAATTGCCGCTGGCGGAAACGCGACGTACGGCGGAAGCGGGGGCTGCAGCTCCACCAACGGTTGGACGTATGCTGGGGCTGAGCGTGTTGTGTATCGAGAATGAGCCCGACGTGCTCAATGCCTTGCGCGTCCTGCTGGAAGGTTGGGGTTGTACCGTGCTCGCCGCGCAGAGCGGCTCCGATGCCTTGGCACGGTTGCGCGAGTCCGATAGCGAGCCCGACATCATCCTGGCGGACTATCATCTCGACGGCGGTACCGGCCTCGAGGCGGTGGCAACCCTGCGTGGGGGCGCTAAGGTACGCGCGCCTGTGATCGTTATCACCGCCGACCATTCGGCGGAGGTGCAGCGCGCGGTGCGTGCGCGCGGGTTTGCGTTGTTGAGAAAGCCGCTCAAAGCAGCCGCGCTGCGCGCCCTCATGTACCAGCTCACCCGGCAGCGCGCCGCAGCTGCGGAATAGATTTTGTGCGTTAGCTCGGCATGCGCGACCAGTCGCCCGAGCCGCCGATCTTGTTGATGGCGATCACCGCCTGAGTTCGACTGTCGACACCCAATTTCTGCAGAATCGCGGATACGTGGGCCTTGATGGTGGCTTCCGACACACCGAGCTTGAAGGCAATCTGCTTGTTCAGCAATCCTTCACCGAGCATCATGAGGACACGCACTTGTTGCGGAGTCAGCGTGGACATCCGCGATACCAACTCCGCAGTCTCACCCGTCGGCGCACTGGCGAGGTCCACATCGGTCGGCAGCCATACCTCTCCTCCCATGATCTTGCGGATGGCGTCGCGGATCCCCTCAACGGACTGGGACTTGGGGATGAAGCCGGACGCGCCGCAATCGAGGCAATGCCGGATGGTACCGGGATCGTCGCTGGCCGACACGATAACCACCGGCACCTCGGGGTGTTGGGCCCGCAAATACAAGAGCCCCGAAATCCCGTGCACTCCGGGCATTGCGAGATCGAGCAAAATCAAGTCGATCTCGCCCGCGATTGCCAGCCGTTCCGTCAGCTCGTCGAGCGAGCCGGCCTCGAGCACTTCGGCATCTCCAAATGCGTCACCCAGCGCCTGACCCAAGGCACCGCGAAACAGCGGATGATCATCGACGATGATGAAACGGTAGCCGGTCATGCTCCCCGCATCCATCTCGCATCCAGCGCGCGACACGCTTTCCAAGCCGCCGGCTGCATTTTGCGACGCGTCGAAATTTACCGGTTTCTTGGCCCTTTGGCCAATGCCTCGCTTCTTCATGCCTAAGGACTGCCACACGCTAGCACCAATTGCGCGAATGCTGCCCTTGTGCAACCATGAATTGGGCCAATACTATCGTCTTGGGCATCTCCTGAAAACAGCGGGCTGGGGTCGCCGGAGCGGAAGGGCATAGCCATGATCGAATGGAGCGAGCGTAAGGCCTACTGGCGGCATACCAAAGTGCAAATGCTGACTAGCTTGTTACCCTTCTTGCTTGCTCTGGTCGTATTGCCCTTCTACGCGGAGGTGCTAAACGACGTGCGCGTCCTCGGCATACCGCTAGGCTATTTCCTCGCCTGCCATGGGCTCCTCGTCATTGCATTCGTAACAATGGCCGTATTCGTCAACCGCCAGGACGCCATCGATCACTGGCATGGCGCCCATGAGGATATCTGAGAGAAATGGCCGCGACTTCGCGCACCCGGCTGGTCAATCCGCGACTGGGTACGTTTTTCGGCATCTTCTCGGCTGCCTTCGCCGCGCTCGTCTTGATGACGCTGATTCTTGAGCAGCTCGGCGCTTCGGATTTGGCCATCCGATTTCTGATGTTCGCCGGACCCATAGCCCTCTATGGAGCGATTGGCTTGCTCTCTCCGGCCCGCGACACCAACGATTTTTTCGCCTGCGGCCGCAGGGTGCCGGCTTTCTTCAACGGCCTCGTGCTTGCCGTCAGCGCCTTGGGTGGCGCGGGTTTTCTCGCGCTGACCGGCGCGTTCTTCGCCGTTGGCTTTGACGCCTTGTGTCTGAGCCTCGGAATTTGCGCTGGTTTGGTCTTCATGGGTGTGTTGTTGGCGCCCTTTCTACGCAAGTTCGGCGCCTACACGATCCCAAGCTATCTCGGCCGGCGGTTCGAAAGCCAGACGCTGAGGATTGTCGCGGCGGCTGTTCTTGCGGTGCCGCTGCTCCTGTTGCTGGCCGCTGAGGCTCGGTTTGCCGCCTATGCCTCCGCCTGGCTAACCGGCCAATCCGAGCATCTCATGGCGGTTGTCATGGTGGTCTGCGTGACCCTGACGGTGCTCGGCGGCGGCATGCGCTCGCACACTTGGTCCGGTTCGGCAAAGGCAATCGCCGCCTTGGTTGCCTTGGCGGTACCCGCGACAATCGTCGCCATCATGATGTCGACTCTTCCGCTGCCGCAGGTGACCCACGGCAATACCCTGCGCGTCCTGATGCGTGTGGAGAGCGCGCGCGGCTTGCCCGTTCTCGCGGCGCCGCTGCTCGCCTTCGACTTCCCCGGGGAGGGCCTGGAACCCCTGGCCAAACGCTTTATCCAAGCTTTCGGCAGCGTAGGCAGCCTTGCCTTCCCACTAATGGCGTTGATTGCGGCCGCGGGTATCGCCTCTTCTCCTTCGCTTCTGGCGCGGCCAGGATCAACGCCTGGCGTCCACGAGTCCCGTAAGTCTTTCGGCTGGGCGGTGCTAACGGCGGGTATTGTACTCCTCACGCTGCCCGCCGTGGCAGTCTTCCTGCGGGTGATGTTACTTGATCAGGTCATTGGCCAACCGGTCGATCGCCTACCGGCTTGGTTTGCGTCTTTGCAAAAGGCCGGGATTGCGCGGGTCGATGCCACCACGCCAACTGTTAGTTTTGTCAATGTTAGCTTCGATCGGGACGCGGTCTTGTTCGCCCTTTCGTTTGCCGCGGGATTCCCCCAGACACTTGTCTACCTGGCGCTTGCGGGAGCATTGGCTGCCGCCTTGGCGGCCCTTGCGGCCGCCCTTGTGGGAGGCGCGGCTCTCCTGTCCGAGGACATCGTACACGGACTGCAGGCGGAGGGCGCGCCCGACAGTTCGCGCGTCGGGGCGGCGCGGGCGGCCATCCTGGGCGTTGCCTTCGTAACCGCTTGGCTCGCGGTCGCGGCGCCGGCTGATCCGCTCAAGCTATTCCTGTGGTCACTCACATTCAGCGCTTCGGCGGCATTTCCTGTACTGCTCTTGTCGGTCTGGTGGAAGCGCATCAACTCGTGGGGAGCCATGGTCGGCATGCTGACTGGACTGAGCGTGGCCGCCCTTGCGATCCTGCTTGCCGAAATGGGCGCTTGGGCAATGCCGAGCGTGCTCTCGGGCGCCATCGGTTTGCCTGCCGGGCTTGCAGCAACGGTGGTTGCGAGTGTGCTTACACCACTTCCAAGTAGCAACGTCGTCAACATCCTGCAGGAGATACGCGTGCCTGGAGGCGAGACACTCTATGATCGAGAGTTGCGGCTGCAGCGGCTAAAGGCCCGTTCTCCCGCTTGACCTTTAGTGCCTTCGGCTAGCGACCACTTGTAGTTCACGCATCCTTGGCCAACTAGCAAACAACGGGATACCTCGCACAATGTCGGCACGGGAGCGGCTCGTTCTCTATCCGCCACTCGAGCCCTATGGGCATGGCCGCCTCAAGGTAGGCGCGGTGCACGACATTTACTACGAGGAATGCGGCAACCCGCACGGGAAGCCGGCACTGGTCGTTCACGGCGGCCCGGGCGGGGGTTGTAACGCCACCATGCGGCGCTACCACGACCCGGCGCGCTATCGGATTGTGCTCTTTGACCAGCGAGGATGCGGCCGCTCGCTGCCACATGCCAACCTCCAGGCCAATACCACTTGGGACCTTGTAGCCGACATGGAACGGCTGCGGATCCATTTGGGTATCGACCGTTGGCAGCTTTTCGGCGGCTCTTGGGGGTCGACTCTTGCCCTCGCCTATGGGCAGGCCCACCCTGAGCGTGTTAGCGACCTTCTCCTGCGCGGGATTTTTCTCCTGCGCCGCGAGGAACTTAGGTGGTTCTATCAGGCTGGCTGCGGCTGGCTGTTCCCCGAGGCTTTCGAGGAATTCCGCAAGATCATACCTCCGGACGAGCGCGGCGACATGATAGCGGCCTACTACCGTCGTCTGACTGATCCCAATCGCGAGGTGCAAATCGCCGCTGCCCGTGCGTGGTCGATCTGGGAAGGCAGCACGCTGTCCCTCATGCAGGATCCCGAACGCCTGAAACTGTTCGGCGCCGATACCTATGCCATCGCGTTCGCGCGCATCGAATGCCACTACTTCGTCAACCGAGGTTTTTTCGAGCGCGAGGACCAGTTGCTCGCCAATGTGCACCGCATCCGTCACCTCCCCTGCACCATCGTGCATGGGCGCTACGACGTGGTGACGCCGGTGAAGAGTGCTTGGGATCTGGCGCGGGTCTGGCCCGAAGCCGATTTGCGCATCATCGGCGATGCCGGTCACGCCATGACGGAACCCGGAATCGTCCACGAGTTGGTCGGCGCTACGCGACGCCATGCCAGCATTGCGCCTGCGTAGTCTCTAGCCTTGGCTCGAATACTGCAACCACAACGCATTCGTGCCAAGGCTCTTCACGAACTCGCGGTGAGCGGCCTCGTCCTCAGCGGATAGCACCGATGGAAGAACCATGGGGCGTTGCTCGGCGTTGCCGGCCTCAGCCCCCATTGTGCCGCCAGCTCCGTTCTCCCCGTTGAAGACGAGGGAGGCCTGGCGCTCGCCCAGCAGCTCGACATAAACGCTGGCGAGCAGCATGGAGTCGAGTAGCGCACCATGCTTCGTGCGTTGGGACAGGTCGATGCCATACCGCTTGCACAGCGCGTCGAGGGTGTTTGGGCCGGCGGGATGGCGGCGCCGCGCCAGGGCAAGCGTGTCGACGGCCCGATCAGACGCTAGAGCGGGACGCGAGACTCGGTCGAGTTCGGCGTTGATGAAGCTCAGATCAAAAGCAGCGTTGTGCGCTACGAGCGGCGCGTCTTCGATGAAGGCCAAGAAGTCGTCGGCCACATCCTTGAAGCGCGGTTTGTCCTGTAGAAATGCTCTTGTGAGGCCATGCACGGCGACGGCGTCGGGGTGGATGTCGCGCTCGGGATTGAGGTAGCGGTGAAACTCGCGTCCTGTGGGAATGCGGTTGACGATCTCTATGCAGCCAAGCTCGATCAGACGGTCGCCATTGGCGGCGTCGAGGCCCGTGGTCTCGGTGTCGAGCACGATTTCGCGCAGCACTCTTTGCCCCAATGGAACGACGCGCGCACGCTACGCCCAGATACTGCCATAGGCCTTGCCGGTGCGGCCTCTGAGCGATTCGACGAATCTATCGACTTGAAGTTCGGTCTCGGTCAAGGTTCCGCCGGTGTCCACAACGAAATCGGCGCGCGCGCGCTTTTCAGCATCAGGCATTTGCCGAGTCAGCAACTGTTCGAGTTTCTGAAGCGTCATGCCGGGCCGATGCATGACGCGTTCGCGCTGCTTCTCAGCCGGGGCGCTGCAGACAACGACAACGTCGACGCGTTTCTCACCGCCTGTCTCCAGCAGGAGCGGAACTTCAAGCACCGCAATCTTGGCCCCTGCGGCCGCTTCGCTCCGCAGAAACGCGCGCTCCGCCGCGACGACCAGGGGATGCACGATCGCCTCCAGGCGCTTGAAGCTATGGGGATTTGCGAGCAGCGCCGCAGCCAACTTTTGCCGATCGACCTTGCCTGCTTGGGTTGTACCTGGAAATGCTGATTCAATGAGTGGTGCAGCCGCTCCGTTGTAGAGTTGGTGCACCTCCACGTCCGCATCGCAAACGGCAATGCCGAGGCTGCGAAAGCGAGCCGCGACTGTCGATTTACCCATGCCGATCGAGCCGGTAAGTCCGACAACGAGCATCAGGCGCCCTCGATGTCCCGCACCAACATTGCACGCAGCTCATCGGTCACCTCCGGTCGCACACCGAACCACCTCTCGAAGCCAGGCACTGCCTGGTGAAGCAGCATGCCGAGGCCGTCGACGATTGCGAGGCCGCGTCTGCGCGCCGCAGCCAGAAGCGGCGTCATGATCGGCACGTAGACGACGTCAGCAACGACGCAATTTTCACCGAGAGCGCCAACGTCCACGTCCATGGGATCGGTACCTGGCATGCCGAGGGGCGTGGTATTGACAAATAGCGATGCGTCGCACGAATCGCGGATGCGCTGGCTCCAGTTGGACACCTCGACCTTGGGCCCGAAGTACCTGGCGATAGCCTCGGCACGTGGGCGCGTGCGGTTGAACACGCGAATCTCGCCGACGCCGGACTCCAGAAGGGCAAACACGATGCCACGGGCCGCGCCACCGGCGCCAATCACGGATACGATCGCGCCGTCCACCTTGAGGTCGGGTACGGCGGCCCGGAGATTGCTCATGAAGCCTGCACCGTCGGTATTGTCTGCGACGAGTCTGTTGCCCTCGTACCAAAGCGTGTTGGCCGCGCCGGAAGCACGGGCAGCCGGCCGCACATCGGCTGCAACGGCATAGGCCGTTTCCTTGTGGGGAATCGTCACGTTGCAGCCGGCGTAGCCGCGTGCCCGCAAATTCCGCAGGAAGTCATGGGCTTCCTCTGGCTGCACAGCCAGCCGCTCATAGCTGCCGTCGATGCCGTACCGCGCAAGCCAGTAGCCATGGATCAACGGTGAGCGCGAATGCGAAATCGGCCAGCCGATTACGCAGGCACGCTTCATGTCTGGATCACCCCGCGCGTTCTGAGTTCGGCCAAGAGCGGCACCAACGGTAAGCCGATAATGGTAAAGTGGTCCCCATCGACACGCTCGAAGAGCTGGATTCCCGCTCCCTCGATCTCGTAACCGCCGACGATTTGGCACAAACGGGCGCCGGCCCTGGAGAGGTAGCCATCGAGAAACGCGCCGCTGAAGTTGCGCATGGTCAAGGTGGCACCTTCAACTTTGGACCACACGACCCGCCCGTCCTGCGCCAGGGCGACGGCGGTAAACAAGCTATGAGTTCTGCCGCGCAACCGCTCGAGCTGGGCGCGCGCTGCAGCAAGATCTCCGGGTTTGTCGAACAGCTCGTCTTGCAGAGCGAGAACCTGATCGGCGCCAACTACAAGAGCCTCAGGCAAAGCGGAACTTACGTCCTCGGCCTTTGCCGCAGCCATGGCTTCCGCGATGGCAGCCGGGCCGAGTTTCAATCCACCGGCTGCAAGGCCGCGCTTCAGGGCGGGCTCGTCCACATTCGCGGGAACGACACGAACCAGTACGCCTGCTGCCTCGAGCAATTTGCGGCGAAAGGGACTTGCCGACGCAAGCAGAAGTTCGGTGGGTGGTGTCTCAGCCATCACCCACCTCGGGCCCCTCCGCAAGGTCACCGTCCCCACGCCGGTCATGAAGAAGCCTGATAATGGTGGCGGCCGTCTCTTCCACGGAGCGGCGCGTAACATCTATCACTGGCCAGCCGTGGCGGGCGCACAAGCGGCGCGAGTACTGGATTTCATTGGCAATCTGGCCGCGGTCGACATAGTCCGCGAGGTTGCGATCACCAATGAGATGCACGCGGTTGCGGCGAATCTCGGCAATCCGCTCAGCACTGGCAACCAAGCCGACAACGAACGCCGTGTGCGGCTGGGTGAGCGGCGCCGGCAATTCGATCCCCGGGACCAGCGGCAGGTTGGCAGTCTTGAACCCCCGCTGGGCCAGATAAATGCTAGTTGGTGTCTTCGATGTGCGTGATATTCCAAGAATTATGATATCGGCCACGCTCAGATCTTCCGGCAGCTGGCCATCGTCATGGGCCATAGCAAAATTGAGCGCGTCGATGCGCCGGAAGTAGTCCGCATCAAGCAAATGCTGGCCGGCAACCACCGGGGTCTGAGGCGCGCCCAGGTAGGATTCGAACACCTTCATGATAGGCTCGAGCACGTGCAGACACGGCACTTTGAGCTCGCGGCAGCGCCGCTCGATTTCGGCGATCAGCCCCTTCCTCACCACCGTGTAGAGCACGATACCGGGAGCCTGCTCGACCTCCGTCAAAACGCGCTCAAGCTGCTTTTCTGTGCGCACCAGGGGATGCACATGCTCGATGGGGCGAACCTGTGGGTACTGCACCGCGGCCGCCTTGGCCATCGTTGTGAGGGTCTCGCCGGTTGCATCCGAAATCAGATGCAGATGGAAGGAGCTCGGGAGGCAGCTGGTCATTTGTGGAAAAGACCAGAATTTACCAGGGCTGCCAAGCGGCCGCCCCCGCTTCGTTCGTGTTTGCGGCCGACTCTTTCAACACATGTGTGCACAGGAAGGCTGCAGGGGATGCGCCTGCGGGCCTAGAACCCTGGACGTTCGACCCACGCACTCTACCCCCTCGTTGCACACCTCCTTCCACAGGCCGTGCCCAGGTCGGCCTATTCAATGCCGCCACCAACGCGTTGAGATTCTGGCCATCCCTCCTACTTGTGCTAACAGATGTTGCAGTCGCTAGGGATAGCAGCGTCATAGGTCGCCGGCGCAAAACTTGTGTGAAACTCGAACGCCACAGACGGGTCTACGAAATCCAACGGATAAGAGTCATAACAATAATCTTGAAGATCTAGACTCTTGAATTAGGAATCCAACAGCGTGGTTTCGCCCTCCTCAACATCGCATCGCCGGTTGCTCCGACCATTCGCTGGCAAGGCATTGAGCCCACCGCCGGTCTGGTTGATGCGCCAAGCTGGACGCCATCTGCCGGAGTACCACGAGGTGAGGGCCAGAGCCGGCAGTTTTCTCGACTTGTGCTACACGCCAGAGCTTGCGGCTGAGGCAACTTTGCAGCCGGTTCGACGCTATGGTTTAGATGCGGCCATCGTGTTTTCAGACATCCTGGTCGTGCCGCACGCGCTGGGGCAGAAGGTCGAATTCGTGGAAGGATACGGGCCGCGCCTCGAAGCGGTTCGCACACAGCACGATCTTGCCCGGTTGAACCCGTCTGCGACTCGCACCAAGTTCGGTCGAGTGTTTGAGACTGTGGCCAAGGTTCGCCAGAGATTGCCCGATGAAACCACTCTCATCGGATTTTGTGGTGCTCCCTGGACGGTGGCGACCTATGTGGTCGGAGGGGGCCGAACGTCGGATCAGGCGGACGCGCAGGTTTGGGCCAAGACTGAGCCTGCCGGGTTTGGGCAGCTTGTTGCGCATCTGGTCGATGCTTCCGTTGAGTATCTTGCAGGACAGGTGGCCGCGGGTGCCGATGTACTACAGATTTTCGATACCTGGGCCGGTCGCCTGTCGGGTGACGAGTTCGAACGCTGGGTGATCGGGCCGACGAAGATCATTGTGGCGAGGGTGAAGGAGCGCCATCCCAAAGTTCCTATCATCGGTTTTCCGCTAGGTGCCGGAGCGAATCTTCCGGCCTACGTGGCCGAGACCGGTGTGGACGGTGTGAGTTGTGATACAACGGTGCCGCTCGACTTCATAGCGCGAGAACTGTCGGGTAAGGTGGTCGTCCAGGGCAACCTGGACCCGTTGCTATTGGTTGCTGGGGGCTTGGAAATGGAGCGACAGGCAGTGAAGATCCTGGCGGCGCTCGCAAATGATCCCTTCATTTTCAATCTTGGTCACGGCATTCTACCGCAGACGCCGCCGCAGAACGTGGCACGACTTGTGACGTTGGTCCGCGAGGGAAAGTAGAAGTCGCGGCATGGTGCTCTGGGTGAAGGCGTTCCACGTCGTTTCTGTCATCGCGTGGATGGCAGGGTTGCTCTACCTGCCGCGGCTCTATGTCTACCACTGCTCTGCTGAGAAAGGCTCCAAACAGTCCGAGACCTTCAAGGTTATGGAGAAGCGCCTGCTGCACTTGATCATGAACCCGGCAATGGTTGCTGTTTGGGCGACGGGAGGGTGGCTTGCGTGGGCGCAAGGCGCGGTCAATGATCGATGGTTGTGGGCCAAGTTTGGGTTGGTCGTGCTGTTGACTGGCTACCACCACGCACTGGGAGTATGGCGACTTGACTTTGCGGCGGACTGGAATACGCGCAGTCCGCGCTTCTATCGCATCATGAACGAGGTGCCGACACTGCTTATGATCGGCATTGTCGTGCTCGTGATTGTCAGGCCCTTCTGAGTTGCGCCGAAAGCTAGGTCTTTCAATTCCTTGCCACAAGTGCTACACGATGATTCGTCGACACCTGCCGCCACCTAGCGCGCGGGTGTGGCCGTTGCCAGCCACACAGGCGCCCGCAAAGGCCGCGACAAATCCGGAAAGCCGTTCCGCACCCCTCCCCCTCTCGGCTTCGCGTGCTCGATTAATCCCGCCTTCAAAGCCGCGCAGCCCTCCATCCGGAGATCTCACATGCAAGAAGCCGTCAAGGAGATGAAACTCCAGGACCTCAAGGTCAAGACACCGACGGAACTCCTGAGCTTCGCCGAAGAGGTCGGCGTCGAGAATGCTAGCTCCATGCGCAAGCAGGAGCAGATGTTCGCCATCTTGAAGCAGCTGGCTGCCCAGAGTACCGAGATCATCGGCACGGGCGTGGTCGAGGTGCTGCAGGACGGCTTCGGATTTCTACGCTCGCCCGATGCCAACTACCTGCCGGGCCCGGACGACATCTATATCTCGCCTTCGCAGATCAGGCGGTTCTCGCTACGCAGCGGTGATACGGTCGAAGGGCAAATTCGTAGTCCCAGGGAAGGCGAACGCTATTTTGCGCTCCTCAAAGTCAATTCGATCAATTTTGAGGATCCCGAGAAGCAACGTCACAAGGTGCATTTCGACAATCTGACTCCGCTTTATCCCACCAAGTGGCTGCGTATGGAGATTGAGGATCCGACCATCAAAGACCTCTCGCAGCGCGTGATCGACATTGTTTCGCCTCTGGGCAAGGGGCAGCGCGCCTTGATCGTGGCACAACCCCGTACCGGCAAGACGGTGCTGTTGCAGAACATCGCGCACGCGATCGCGGCCAATCATCCCGAGTGCTACCTGATCGTGCTGCTGATCGACGAGCGGCCGGAAGAGGTGACCGACATGCAGCGCTCCGTGAAGGGTGAGGTGATCTCTTCCACCTTCGACGAGCCTGCCACGCGTCATGTGCAGGTCTCGGAAATGGTGATCGAGAAGGCCAAGCGCCTGGTTGAGCACAAGCGCGACGTTGTGATCTTGCTGGATTCGATTACACGACTGGGCCGGGCGTACAACACGGTGGTGCCGAGTTCCGGCAAGGTGCTGACCGGTGGCGTCGATTCCAACGCCTTGCAGCGACCGAAGCGCTTCTTCGGCGCCGCACGCAACATCGAGGAGGGCGGGTCGCTGACCATCATCGCCACGGCGCTGATCGATACCGGCAGCCGCATGGACGAGGTGATCTTCGAGGAATTCAAGGGGACCGGCAACTCCGAGATCGTGCTCGATCGCAAGGTCTCCGACAAGCGCGTGTTCCCGGCGATCGATATTGCGCGCTCCGGCACACGCAAGGAGGAGCTGCTCGTGCCGGCTGATCAGCTCAGAAAGATCTACGTGCTGCGGCGCATTCTCAACCCGATGGGCACCATGGATGCTATCGAGTTCCTTGTCGACAAGCTCCGCAACACCAAGACCAACAGCGAATTCTACGCTTCCATGAGCACGGGGAAGAACTAGGCTTCCCAGCGCGTCATCCGGGCTGTTACGTGGTTCATCGCGGCGCTACTACGTCGTCCGTGAAGAACTCTGATCTCAGGCTGGTCGGGAATCTGGGCTCGCGCGGAGCGTGTGTGCGAGGAGTGCTGCCAGGGCGATGAGGCAGGCAAAAAATTCCGCCAGCCACGCGAGCAGCCGG
>Ga0247727_10003021_pt1 | contig 37769 bp, 33 predicted proteins | sample WisWelCaveWW1625_FD_202498 | JGI IMG/M metagenome (GOLD analysis project Ga0247727, IMG submission 202498) | Biofilm microbial communities from Wishing Well Cave, Virginia, United States - WW16-25 | ecosystem: Environmental > Aquatic > Deep subsurface > Groundwater > Cave microbial mat | place...
AGATTTGAGATTTGAGATTTGAGATTTGAGATTTGAGATTTGAGATTTGAGATTTGAGATTTGAGATTTGAGATTTGAGATTTGAGATTTGAGATTTGAGATTTGAGATTTGAGATTTGAGATTTGGAAGATGGCATTCACCAATCGCAATGGGCGCACACAAACCGCGATGGCTGAGATCAACGTCACGCCGTTGGTAGACGTGATGCTGGTGCTGCTGGTCATCTTTATGATCACCGCGCCGATCCTGCAGACCGGCATTCAGGTCAATCTGCCCAGGACGCGCGAAGCACAAGCGAACGAAGCCACGCCGGATACCTTGATCATCTCGGTGGACAAGGAAGGCACAATTTATCTGAGCGGCAGAAACGAGCGGCAGGCGATCAACGTCAACGACCTGCCAAAATTGCTGGAAGAGCGATTGGCGAAATCGAAAGACCGGCGCGTTTACCTGCGCGGCGACGGCGAGACTCCATACCGCGTGATCGCTTACGTGTTGGATCAGGCCAAACGCGCGCAGGCCAACGTCAGTCTGGTAACCGAACCGGGTAAGAAGTGAATTTGGATTTGCGATCAGGAACGATTCTGTCTGTGGCGATGCACGTCGCGCTGCTGGCCGCGTGCGCCTTGATCTTTCGCAATCCGATCACCACGACCATCGTTGCGGCGGGCGAAGGCCAGTCGAGCGGCGAGGGCGTGATCGAAGTCGGGGTCGTCGAGGCGAGCCAGTTGGGCTTCACCGAGCCTCGCGCAGTCTCGTTCGCCGGCGAAGAGAAGAACACAGCCAACAACAAGATCGTCGAGACCGAAGCGCCGAAGCCTGCTTCCGATGCTGAGGTGTTGCCATCAACCAAATCAACGCCGAAGCCGACCGAGAAGGCGACGGCCACCGACCGTCCGACTGCGAATCAAACCGCGCAGATCGTTTCGCCCACGCCGCTGCGCGGAGGCTCTGCGAACACGAACGTCGAGGTCGGGCGCAGCTTCGGCTCACCTGTCCCTTCGATGACCGGCGGAGTTGGAGTCGGTTCCGGCGCGAACCTCGGGTCGAGCGGGCTTCCAGGCGGTTCGGAGTATGGACAGCGCATTCAAAGGATTTTGAGCGTCCACTACAATCCGCGCGCGACGGACGACGCGGGCGGAACGCAGTACGTGATCGTGCAATTGCGCATCGCTCGTGACGGGCGCATTCTTTCGCTGGTCAATGGCCGCGTCGCGCCGAGCTATTTCAAAAGGCGGAGCGCGAACGATCTGGTCAACTACGCGGCTGAACGCGCCGTCATTGCCTCAAATCCGCTGCCGCCGTTCCCGAATGGATTCTTGATGGGCGCGCAGGAGGCGGTGGCGGAAATCTGGTTCAGGTATCCGAAGTGAGTTTTGGAGGTAGTCATATGAACAACGTGTACACTGCCGTAATCAAGCAAGATGGCGATTGGTGGATTGGTTGGATAGAAGAAGTCCCGGGAGTGAATTGCCAGGAGGCCTCTCGTGATGAATTGCTGGTAAGCCTCAAAGTGACTTTGGAGGAGATGCTGGAACTCAACCGGCAGGAAGCCATTGCCGCAGCAGGAGGGACTTATCAGGAAGAAAGAATCGCTGTATGAAGCGAAGCGAGTTGATCCGACATCTTCGTGCTCACGGCTGCCGGTTGCTCAGGGAGGGCAAACGTCACTCCGTGTGGCATAACCCAGCGTTGAACAAGAGGACTGCGGTTCCACGTCATAACGAAATTGAAGACCTGCTGGCGAACAAAATATGCCGGGACCTTAGAATTCCGCCAGTGAAGTGATGAGGGACTCAAAATCGGATTTAGCGGAGAAGGAATGAAAAAAAAGGTTCTGATTGTAATGGCGATTGCCGCCTTCATTGTTGTGTTGCTCTTCTTGCCGAAAGCCGGCGCGCAGCAATCGCAAGACGATCTGAAGCGACAGATCGGCACGATCATCGTCACGCCGGGTGCTGGCCCTTCGCTCGCCGTCGCTGACTTCCAATCACGCGCCAGCGGCGTTGACCAGGCGCTGGCGACATTCAACGAAACGCTCTGGAACGACCTGAAATTCGCCGGCGTCGCCAACCTGGTTGGCAAAAGCCTTTATCCGAAAACCAGAGTGGCTGATCCAGCCACGCTGCGTTACGAAGAATGGACGAACGATCCGGTCAAAGCCGATTACGTGGCGTTCGGCAGCGTCACCGGCGCGAACAGCGCGCAAGGTTTTCTTTTCGATGTCAAAACGCAGCAGCAATTGCTCACGGCCAGTCTGAGTGGCGAGGCGCGCGAGATGGCTCATCAATTCGCCGATCAAATCGTCAAACTGCTCACGGGGCAAGACGGCATCGCGCAATCGAAGATCGCTTACATCGCCAACCGCGAAGTCTACCTGATGGATTACGACGGTTACGGCGCGCGCCAATTCACGCGCGATGGATCAATCGCTCTGTTTCCGTCGCTCGCGCTCGACGGCAAGCGGCTGGCGTATGTTTCGTATCGCAGCGGCTACCCGAACGTGGTCATTCGCGGCGAAGACGGTTTGATCATCGGCTCGACGCAATTCAAAGGCACGACGACTTCGCCTTCGGTCGGCCCCGACGGGCGGATCGCTTTCGCTTCGAGCAAGGACGGCGATTCGATGGAGATTTACGTGGCGAACGGCGACGGGTCGAATGCCCGCAAGCTGACGCGCACGCGCAACGCGGTGAACATCTCGCCACGCTGGAATCCGAAGACGGGCCGCGAGATCGCCTTCATCTCGGATCGCGGCGGCTCGCCGCAGATTTATTTGATTGACGCGGACGGGGCGAACGAACGACCATTGCTGAGTCTGGGCGGGCACATGGATTCGCCCGCGTGGTCGCCCGATGGACGCTTCATCGCGTCCACGTGGGATGGCGGCGGAGGATTCCACCTCTACCTCGCAGATGTCGCGGCGGGGCAGACGCTGAGGCTGACGCGCGAAGGGCGCAACGAGAACCCGGCGTGGTCGCCCGACAGCCGCCACCTCGCGTTTCAATCGAACCGGACCGGACGCTGGGAAATCTGGGCGATGCACATTGACGGCAGCGAGCCGCGCCAGTTGACGCGATCCGGCGGTCGCTCGCCGTCGTGGTCGAAGTGAGGTGAAGTGGCACAGACTTCAGTCTGTGCCAATCAAATTCGCTTCAAACAGCGCACAGACTGAAGTCTGTGCCACTTTTTACGAGGAGAGACACAAACAATGATCCGCAAGTTCATCCAACTGTCTTTGCTGTCATTCGTCGTTGTGATCGCGGCTTTGCTCGCGGGCTGCGCGCCGCCGACCGCGAAGCTCACAGTCTCGCGCAACGAAATCAAATCCGGCGAACCCGTCACCGTCAAATGGGAGACCAGGAACGCCAAAGAGGTTTCGCTCAACGGCGAGAAGGTTGACAAGATCGGCGGCAAGAGCGTTATCCCGAAAGAGACCACGAAGTTCGAAGTCGTGGCCAGGCGCGGCAAGAAAGAGGCGCGCGACGGCGCAACGGTCACGGTCAACGTGACCAGATCTCCCGCGCCAACCGTCACGCTTCGCGCCGATCCCACCGCGCTCGAACGCGGCCAGAACACTACCTTGCGCTGGACGACCGAGAACGCGAAGATCGTGACCATCAGCGGTCTCGGCGAAGTCCCGGCTTCGGGCGAACGCGAGGTCAGCCCGCGCGTTTCGACGACTTACACCGCGACCGCGCTCGGCGACGGCGGCAATGCTACCGCCAGCGTGCGCATCAGCGTCACCGATCCGCCCGCGCCGCCGATGGCTGAACGCCCGCGCACGACTACGCCGACGGTCGAAACGCCGAAAGAGCCGCCAGCCGCCGATCAATTCCGCAACGTGGCTAGGGCCGTCTTCTTCGATTACGACAAGTCGGATTTGAAATCGCCGGAGCAGGAGAAGCTGCGCCGGCTGGCCGATTGGCTCAATCAGGAGCGCAATCGCTCGATTGTTTTTCGGATCGAAGGCAATTGTGATCCGCGCGGAACGGCGGAGTATAATCTCGGTCTCGGCGACCGGCGCGCGCGCGCGGTCAAAGATTTCCTGGCCAGTCTGGGCGTTGATCCGAGCCGCATCGAAACCGTGAGCTACGGGTCGGAGAAGGCGCAGGGAACCGATGAAGGCTTGACTGACGCGTCGCCTTCGTGGGCGAACGACCGTCGCGCCGATTTCGTTTACTTGCGCGGCGGCGACAGACCTTAAACTCATCAGTGCCGCGAGCGGCAGCGAGCGTGGCTCCATCAGTCGGTCATTGCCGATCATTGATTGAGCCACGCTCGCTATCGCTCGCGGTACCGATTCGATTTTCCGCGAGGGCTTATGTACAGCCGTTGTTTCATCAAACTATCGCTTTTCGTTTTCATCGTCTGTTTGCCATTCAGCGTTGCCGCGCAGAGCAAGGAGCAGAAAGAGAAGATTGACCGGATGGCCGCGCAGATGGAAGAGTTGAAGACCGAGCTGATCCTGCTGCAACGCCAGACGCAGCAGATGCAGGACACGTTCAACAAGACCACCGGCGAACTGAACACACTGATCGTGCAGATGAGCGACAACATCTCCGCCATCCGCCGCGCGCAATCGTCAGTCTCGACCAGCGCCAGCGACACCGTGACGCAAGTCACCGCGATGGGCGAACGCATCACCGCCACGAACCAGCGGATGGAGCGATTGTCGGAACAGTTCGCGCAACTGAAAAAAGTGATCGAAGACATTCCGAAATCGCCCACCTTCACTCAACTCACTCCGGGCAACGCCGAGCAGTTGTTCGCCGCCGCCTACAGCGACTACTCGCGCGGCAATTTCGATCTGGCGATGTCGGAATTCAAGCAGTACGTGGAGATTTACCCAAGCTCCGAGCTGGCTGACAACGCGCAATACTGGATAGGCGAGATTCTTTACACTCAGAAGAAACTGCCCGAAGCCATCGTCGAGTTCGAGAAAGTCCGAACGGTGAATGCGCAGGGAGATAAAACGACGGTGGCGTTGTACAAACGCGGGCTGATTTTGTTGGAGATGGGAAAGAAGGACGAAGCCATCGCCCAGTTTGCGGTGATCTTCAAAGACTATGCGAAGACGAAAGAGGGAGAGCTGGCGACACAGCAATTGCAGCAGTTGGCGCCGGAGTTGCTGGTTCCTGTGCCACAGCCGCAGCCGGAGAAACCGGGAACGCGTAAGACGCGGAAACCGTGATGTAAAAGCTGACAAAAACTGAGATGGCTTTGGGTGCATCACTAATCGCAGTCCACCCTCTTAAACTCCGAAAGCTCCGGAGGTCGCTACCAAGTCTTCATTTACAGCGGGCCGGATTCTTTTCAACAAAGCTTTGAGGCGCAGAGATTGCTTAAGAAATGCGAGTATCTCTTTTGCGTCTTGCCTCAACAATTCTTGCTGATACGGTGTGAGCATCATCGGCTCTAGCAAGGTACCGGGCTTCAGATTCAGTGAGTCTCTCAAAGCCGTATCCGAAGGTGTCAATCCACCATTGTTCAAGTTCGGTTCCATGTTTCTTCCTCAGTGCCTGTAATGTTTCATCGCTCAGCTTCAGTTTCGCCGAATATGCCTTGCCAGTCAAAGTCGTCGCTCCAATCACTCTTGCGCCGTAACTTTCGACGAAGCCCTTGAGGTTCGCCAGGGTGCCGCCCTGACCGACGAAATCATCAACGAGAAAGTATTCCTCGTGCCGTATCTCTCCACCGAACAATGCTGGAAAGGCAAGACGATGATAGCCATCCGCGCCTGTATGGCTGACCTGATTTATCTGCACGATGTTCGAGTCAACGGGTAGATCGAGAAGCTCGGAAAGCAACCCGGCCAGAACGATGGGAATCGGGTTTCTGCCCTCAGATTCGACTGCGTGAACAGCAAGCAAATACGGCTTTGCGTCTCCAATCACAGCGCAAATTTTATCGAGAGCGCCGATAGGAGACGCATCAATCACCAACTCCTCAGCCGCTTCAAGATCGCCGCCTTTTGCCGCCACATACAGCGGATGCTTCTTCACCGCAGACTCATCAGCGTGAATGACGACATCAGGGAAGTCACCCCAGTCGCTCCGGCGCAAATGAGCCTGAATAATTCTTGAGAAATCTGGAACCGGTTCGAGATTCATCGCAAGAGCGGAAATTATTGCCACACCACTTCAGCAATCCTCAAATTCACATTCTTCCCCTTCAGCCTCTCAGTCCCCAGCGGCTTGAGCACGAAACTCTCATCCAGCGACTGCATAGTATTTTCGCTGATCACGATCTGGCCGGCCTGGGCAATGCTTTCCAGCCTTGCCGCAGTATTGATCGTGTCGCCGATGGCTGTGTAATCGAGCCTCGTCTCCGAGCCGATGTAGCCGACAATCGCTGAGCCGGTGTTGATGCCTATGCCGATCTGGATTGGCGGGAGGTTTTCGGCCTGCAAGCGTTCGTTGAAATCGTCCATCGCGCGTTGCAATTCGACTGCGGCGCGGACGGCTTGGACGGCGTCCAGCTCGCTGGCGTATGGCGCGCCGAACATGGCCATCAATCCGTCGCCGATGTATTTGTCGAGCGTGCCGCCGTGCCGGAAGATGATCTCGCTGACCATTGAAAAATACCGGTTGAGCAGATTGACGATCAGCTCGGGCGTGCTGGTTTCGGAAAGGGCGGTGAAGTTGCGGATGTCGGCGAACATCGCCGTCACTTTCTGACGGACGCCTCCGAGTTTGATTGCGTCGGGCGAGCGCAGGATTTGATCTACGACCTGGCGCGGCAGGAAACGCTCGAAGCTCGAACGCGCCTGCGCCTGTTTCTGCAACCGTTCGTAGTTAATGACGGTGTTGATTGCAATGCCGGCGTGAACGGCTACGGCGTTGAGCACGTCCAGGTCGTCGGCGGCGAAGCTTTCGAGCGCGTCGTAACGGTCGGCGTAGATGATGCCGAGCAATCCGCGCGGGCCGATGATCGGCGCGGCCATCACCGATTGAACGTGATTGGCGACGATGCTTTTCGACGAAAATTCCGGCGCGCTCTGCTGCGCATCTTCCAACAGCACGCTGACGCGCTCGGCTGCGACTTTGGCGAAGATGGTTTGGCTGATCGGCAGCGGGTCGCTGGTATCGCCCGCCTGTCGCAACCTCGCGGCGACCTGTTCAAATTCGCCCTGCTCGTTTTTGCGGAAGATGAAGCAGCGCGAGGCGGAGGTGACGGAGAGCAGTATTTCAAACGCCTGCTGATAAATCTCGTCGAGCGTGAAGACGGAGCTGAGCTTGTGACTGAGGTCGTAAAACAGCCGCAGTATCCGCTCCTTCTTTTCCAGCTCCTCACGATAGACGGCCAGCGGGACTTCCTGCGACGTGTTGAAGGCTTTCAAAGCCGAAGTCACGAGCAGGTCGTTCGGCGTTTTTTGCAACACTTCGCGGAATGAATCGGCGGAGAATTGCGTGCGCAGCGGATCAACGCTTTGAAAAGTCAGCGTGCAGGAGCCGAGCTTGACCTGATCGTTGTCTGCGAGCTTGAAATCAACGTTGGGCGGGATGCGATGGCTGTTGATGAAAGAGCCGTTGCCGCTATCCAGATCGCGGAACGTGACGCCTTCTGCGGTTTTGCAGATTATGCCGTGATAGCGCGACACGCGCGGATCGTCGAGGATCAGATCGTTCTTCAACTCTCGCCCGACGGTGATCTCCGGCTTGTCTATGTCGAAGGTGTAGTTTCGGTTGTTTGCTGCTTGGACGTAAAAGTTTGGCATAAGTCAAAATTCGTATTCGCGTCCGATCTCGGCGACGACGATGCGCGGGTGGTTGAGCGAGGCGATCTCTTCGAGGACCTGATCGCGGTAAGCCGCTTTGAGATGCACGGCGTAAATCGGCACATCGGAGTTGATCTTCGCCATCTCTTCGAGCAGCGTTGCGGGCGAATGATGCTGCGACACGCGCGCAAGCTCGGTCAGCCGGTTCGGATATGAAAGATCAATGAAGATGGCGCGCAGCTTGCCGCATTCGCTGGCTGCCTGCCAGATGCGCTCGGTCGCGCCGGTATCCGAAGTGAACAGCAGCGCGCCCTTTCCGTCTTCGACGATCAGCCCGTGGGTCAGCACCGTGTGGGTCACCGGGATCGGAGTGATTTTCAAGCCCTCGGCAACGAAGCTCTCGCCTGATTTGATCGGCTGAAAAGAGACCAGCTCGGTTCGCTCGTTTTTCATCGTCTCCAGCGTGATCCACACCCGCGGGTTGAAGATGTGTTGCCGCAGCGCGTCGAAATCCGCTTGCGTGGCGTAAAGCTTTACCGGCTCGCGGATCTCTTCATACAAATCAGTCAGGTACAAGGGCAGCGAGAAGACGTGGTCGAGATGGGTGTGCGTAACGATGATGGAGCGAAGCCGAAGCTGCTCTTCGCGGCTCAATCCGATGGCAATCGCGCCGGCGTCAATCGCCAGCGTGTCGTTGATGATGTAAGTGGTCAGCAATTGATGCCGGCCATCGCGGGTGCTTGGGACGATTTTGAATCTCACGGTTGCAGTTGCGAGCGAAATTGAGCGATTGCCTGGTTGTTGGGGTTTGTCTGTTCGAGCCGTTTGAGCGATTCACGGGCCGCCGCTTTGTCGCCTTTCTCGATCAGAGCCTGGGTAAGGTTTTGCCATGTCTCTTCGTGGCGCGGGTTTTGTTTCAACGCCAGCCGATACCATCTTTCAGTCTCTTCGTAACGTTTCAGAACCAGGTTTGTTTCGCCAAGCGCCGCCAGCAGATTGAAATCGTCAGGTTTGATTTTGTGAGCGCGATCGTAAAATTCAAGCGCGCCTTCGTGACGATTGATCTGTTTGAACATGCTCGCGGCTTGCATCTGCGCCTCGAAGTTTGAAGGCTCGTTGCGCGCCTGCTCGATGACGGCCATCACGTCCGCTGGCTGGCTGCTGCCCGAACCGGATTGCGCATTGCCAGTTGGCGGATGATCGGGGGGCAGATTGTTTGGAGATGCTGCGGGATTATTTGCTGTCGGCGCAGCGCCGTAATTCTGGTTAAGGTAGTTCGTTCCGATGTAGCCGATGATCAATCCGGCCAACAAACCTATGATTCCGTAGAGATAGCTTTCTTTGTTCATTGTCTGGGCTATTTATCGTGCGAGCGCAGGCGAAATGCCCGCGCTCGCCGGCGCGCTATTTTACTTCGTGGCAGGCGGCGCATTTTGTCGGGCCTTCGCCCTGCTTCAAGACCGCGCCTGCATTTTTTGGTTTCTTCGTGATTTCGCCTTTGTGGCAATCAATGCAATTGATGTGATAGGCCTCTTTGCTCCAAAGCTCAGTTTCATCCGCGCTTTTGGGAGTCTTCGGATCGCCTTCCTGGCGGAAATGGCAATCGGCGCAGAAGGGAATCTTTTCCGATTTGCCCGCCTTGAAGCTTTCGAGCGTCAACCCTTTGTTCGTGTGATGGCAGTAGGTGCAATCGGAAAAAGCCAGGTGTTGCTGGTGCGTGAATTTGACTTGACCCCATTTTTCGTCAACTGAAGGGATGATGAGATCGTCACCTGGCAGTTTTTGTCCCTGAGATGCAGCCCGGCCGGTCAACATCTGATCCGAAAGAGAAATCAAGCCGGCGAAAGCAAAGCAGGCGACAATCAATAGTTTCAATTTCATCCTGGTTGTATCTCCTGTATGTTTTTTGTTGATTATCACGCTCGGTCAAAAGCGCGAGTTCGTGGGTGAATCATCCAGGCGCGACGGTTAGAGTAAAACGCCGCACTCGATGCGTCAATCCAAAGTTTCGTCTCAAAGTTTCGTCAAAGACATCTGTCTGAAGCTGCCAGCAGCCATCTCCAAACCTTATCTTGCTTTCGCAAAGATGCCGTAATATGATCCTGACGTTGCATCGAACGGGCAACTGCAATTTCCGGTGCCGCCGGAAATTGATCGCAAGCGAAAGAATTCCGGCGGTCAAAGCCGTTTCGATTTTCCGATCCAGAGGTGAACAGTTTACCTTTCAATATGATCAGGATGCATACGCGCCGATTGAGCGCGACAAAAAAACCGGGCAAGCGACATAGCTGACCACGCTATGCGCCTCGATCAGTCGCTTGCCTGCAGGGAGGCAGCAATGAGCAAGCGATTGACCAACCGCGAAAAAATTCTCTCCGAACTCAACCATCTCTCAGAAAGCGAAATTGGGGAACTGCTCAATTACATTTCGGCGCTGGAAAAGAGCGGGCGCGAGCGCGCCGGCTCGGAAGCATCCGAAGATGAATTATTGATGTTGCTGAGCGCCGCTCGTGAAAATCGCCGCGCGCGGCAGGTGTTTGAATGGGAGTCGGTGCGCAGAAGGGCGGAAGCCGGAGCATCAGTGAATCGTTATGCGCAGCGCTGAGATGCAGCGTGATCTGAAACATCTTCGAAATTTGCGGATGCTGATGACCTGCCAAAACAGATTGCGATTGTTACGAGATTCAGTTCCGAGCGTCTTTTTGATCGTTTTGTTGCCGGCATTATTGCCGGCAGGAGTTTTCGGGCAGGAAGTTGATCGGCAGGCAAATCCTTCGCCTGAACGGCTCCTGTCGCACCTGGCATCCGGCAATGAGGAACAGCGTCTGGATGCCGTTGCGCAGATCAGCGCGCTTTTCCCGACTGCTCCCGATTCGTTCAGATCGTCCGCGCTTACCGCTCTCGGTAATTCCCTGCAACGAGATTCATCACCGGTTGTTCGCGCGCTTGCGGCCAGAGGATTGGAAATCTGCATTGATGATCGAGCTGTTCCGGCGCTGATCGCCGCGCTCGGAAAAGAGCGTGAGGTCGCAGCCCGCAAGGCGATCATCCATGCGCTGGCTCGTTATCCGCAGGCTCAGGTCGCCGCGGCATTGATTCCATTTCTCAGGGACAAAAAGCACGAGCTGCGGCTGCTTATGCGCTCGCCGAGATCGGCGATCCTGCGGTTGCGCAGGCGTTGATCGAGGTGTTGCGAAAACGCGGCAAAGACGAGGACGCTTTCGCTCGAAGCCGGGCGGCGCGAGGGCTGGCCAGGATTGGCAGTCGTGAGGCGATAGATTCATTGCTTGAGGCATTGACCCGCGATAAGTCACAGGAAGTGCGTCGTGAATCTGCGCGGGCGCTCGGACGAATAGCGACCAGACAGGATGCAAAAGTGATCGAGGCTTTGCGCGCCGCCACGGGTTCAAATGATCCCTATCTGGCTTTGGCAGCCGATGATGCGATTGCGAGCATCAATTCACGCAGTCAATAAGTGGTTTAGTTTGATTGAGCTGCTGCTGCTTCATTAACCCAAGTTCAAAAAAATGAATTTTCCAGAATTTTGAATTTCCACTGGACATCGCCTGGCGCGATACGTATCATCAAAGCCGTCGCCCCGACAAAAGCGGTCACATTCGTGATCGAACCGATAATGAACTAACGAAAAACCGAATCATCAACTCGCAACCGTGTAGCCACAGGTGTAAAGCGGTGAGCGTTCTCAACGGGACTTGCACGATGATCAAAAACCATAAGCTCGAAGGGCTTGGTCGAGTTTTCTCGCCAGCAGCAAAAGTCTTCAACCGAAAATTCCGGTTATCGCTTGCCGTCTCTTCAGCGATCCTTTGCTGCGCCGCAGTCTGTTTCGCAAGCTCTGATCACAAAGGCGAAAAATTCACGTCAAATTCCGGGTCGAATGAAGTCACGGTCGAAGTTGATAATTTCGGCAAAGTCGCAGAGTTTTACTATCGCGGCGCGCAACCGAAAGGCGAAGAATACAGTCAACTCGCGGCCATCGGCGTTAAGACGATCATTGATTTGCGTGACGATCCGAAGGGTTACGCGAAGACATTGGCCGATCAGGCCGGCTTGAAATACTTCAACCTGCCGATGAGCGATAAGGATTATCCGGCATCGGATGCTGCGTCGAAGTTTCTCTCACTGGTGAACAATAAAGCGAACTGGCCGGTTTATGTGCATTGCGCAGGCGGACGTCATCGCACCGGCGCAATGACTGCCGTATTTCGTATGGCGATGCAGGGCTGGGGCGTCAACCGCGCTTACGAAGAGATGAAGGATTACGACTTTTACACGCGGTGGGGACACAAAGCCATGAAGAAATTCGTCTTCGATTACTATAGCGAGTTGAATCGCAGACAGGCGGATCAACCCGTGGATTCAACCAGACAATAGTTTGTTTTGAATGGCGCGCCGGTTTCGCGCCTTCGATGTTTATCTTTCCTCCGTTTTAGAGCAAGAGCTTTATTGGCTTTTCATTGCTCCCCGATTGCATCCCAGACAATTCATTAACTCAACGAGGTAGACGATGAAATTGCAAGAGATTTCTTTGTTTCGGGGTGATCGCATTCCAGTCAGGCGGATGGTGGCGTCAGTGGCCGTATCTTGTCTCATTTTTTCGCTGGCTCTGACTGCCGGCGCTGCGTCGGACAGGAAGAAAGACAAAGATAAACGGTATGATGTCGAAGAGGAGGTAAAAAACTTCGGCAAGGTGAATGACCACATCTATCGCGGCGGTCAGCCGGATGATGATGAATACAGACGACTGGCTGCGATGGGGATCAAGACCGTCATTGATCTGCGCGAGGACGCTGAAAAATATGCGCGCCGTTTAACCGAGAGCGCCGGGATGCGCTACATCAATCTGCGGTTGAACTCCAAACGCCCGCCGACAGTGGAAGAATCGAAATGGTTTTTGTCTTTGGTCAATGATCGAAGGAACTGGCCGGTCTTCGTGCATTGCGCCGGCGGCCGCCATCGCACCGGCGTGCTGGTTGCAGTTTACAGAATGGAGATGGACGGATGGAATGCCGAGCGCGCTTACCGCGAGATGAAGAATTTCAAGTTCTATTCGAGCTGGGGACACGGCGATATGAAGGATTACGTCTTCGATTATTACCGCGGAATGAATGAAAGGCGCGCGCAGATGGCTCCCGCCGCGAGGGCGAGGCGAGTTGCCGGCGCAGATCAGGATAACTGAAGACGATTGCAAGGAAGACAATGACGGAGGGCAAGTCGCAACACGGCTTGCCCTTTTGTTTTGAAGCCGAGTCTTGACGCTTCGCTGACCGCGTGATACTTCTCTGACGCGAGTCAGTCACCTGACTTCATCTTGCACATATTCAGTCGCAAATGAGAGGACGAGGAGAATGAGCCGATAGCGCGGCCTTCCGCTGGTTGCAGGTCTGCCCGGATGCTCGCTGTTCGCTTGAAACACAACTGGTATGAAGACACTCCTGCGCGAGCTGATATTCCCATTGATTGCCGTTCTGTCTGCGTTCGTCATCGGTGGCGTTGTCGTTTTGGCCATCGGCGACAGCCCCTTTGAAGTCTACCGGCTGCTGGTATCAAGCTCCTTCGGCTTGTTCGACGCGCTGGGCAATTTCACTTTCGACAATTGGGGCTACACGCTCTTTCAGGCGACGCCTTTGATCTTCACCGGTCTGGCCGTCGCGCTGGCGTTCAAATGCGGATTGCTCAACATCGGCGCCGAAGGGCAGTTGTACGTTGGCGCATTCGCCGCAGCCTGGGTCGGAATCACGTTTGCCAAATTGCCAGGTGCGATTTTGATCCCGATGGCAATAATTGCTGCAATGCTGGCCGGCGCGGTGTGGGGCGCGATTCCGGGTGTGCTCAAAGCGCGTTTCGGCTCACACGAAGTGATCAACACGATCATGCTCAACTTCATCGCTGTCAGCCTGATCAGCTATCTGACGCAGAATCACTTCAAAGCGCAGGGCGATCCGATCATGCAGACTGTGCCGGTTGCCGATCACGCGCACATCGCGCGGTTCTCAACTTTGCTCGCGCCGCTCGGCGTCAACTTCCCTCAACGCATCCCGCTGAACATCTCGTTTCTGCTAGCTTTGCTCGCCTGTTTTTTAGTCTGGGTCTTTTTGTGGCGGACGAAGTGGGGATATGAGATTCGCGCTGTCGGATCGAACCCGTCGGCTGCGGAATACGGCGGCATCAGCGTGCAAAAGCAGATCGTGCTGGCAATGGCTTTGTCCGGGGCGTTGGCGGGGATGGTCGGCGTCAACGAAGTGCTGGGTTACCGCTATCGTTACTATCACGATTTTTCGCCGGGCTACGGTTTTGCGGGCATCGCGGTGGCGCTGCTCGGTCGCAATCACCCAGTTGGCGTCGTGCTGGCGGCGCTGTTGTTTGGCGCGCTCAATCGCGGCGGGCTGTTCGTGGACATCTTCACTGATAAAGTGTCGAAGGACCTGGTGCTGGTGCTGCAGGCTATCATCATTCTTTTCGTCGCGATGGAATCGCTCTTTCGCGGCGGGCTGGGGCGCTTGATCCCGGCGTGGCAGAAGAAAGAGTCATAGAGGAGGTCGAGTTATGAAATCGAAGGCATTGCTGTTGATCCTGGTAAGCGTCTTGTTCGCCTTAAGCCTGAATGGATTGGCGCGCCGCGATCCAGCGACCGTCGCAGCCGTCGTGGGCCAGCCATCGCAAGGCGCGAGCGAAGTCGAAGAGCGAATCCGGCGCGTCGAAAACGGCCTGCTGCCATCGGTGGTGATCAAGGGACAGCCGTCGGAGATGAAGCTGGCCGACCGGATGAAGTTCTACAAAGTTCCCGGCGTGAGCGTCACGGTCATCAACCACGGCCGGATCGAATGGGCGCGCGGCTTCGGTGTGGTCGAGGCCGGACTCGACAAACCGATCACGCCCGAAACGCTCTTCCAGGCCGGCTCGATCAGCAAGCCCGTGGCGGCGATGGCCGCGCTGCGTCTGGTCGAGCAGGGCAAGCTGAATCTGGACGAAGACGTCAACCTCAAGCTGAAATCGTGGAAGGTTCCCGAAAACGAATTCACGAAGGAGAAGAAGGTCACGCTGCGCGGGCTTCTCACGCACAGCGCGGGGCTGACGGTTCACGGCTTTCCGGGGTACAAGGCCGACGCCGAAGCGCCCACGCTCGTCCAGGTGCTCAACGGCGAGAAGCCCGCGAACACTGGCGCGATTCGCGTTGATACGATGCCCGGCTCGAAGTGGCGCTATTCGGGCGGCGGCTACACGATCATGCAGCAACTGCTCATTGACGTGGCGGGCAAGGCCTTTTCCGAATTGGCGCGCGAGCTTGTGCTGGCGCCTGCAGGGATGACGCGCAGCACTTATGAACAGCCACTGCCGAAGAGACTCGATCCTGCCGCCGGAACGGCGCATCGGGACGGCAAACCGATCAAAGGCCGCTACCACACTTACCCCGAAATGGCCGCCGCCGGGTTGTGGACGACGCCGACCGATTTGGCGCTGCTGGCGATTGAGATTCAGCAGGAGATCGCTGGCAAATCCAGCAAGTTGCTTTCGCAGAAGATGGCTCAGCAAATGACGGCGAAGCAGTTCGAGAATTATGGGTTGGGGCCGAGCGTTGACAGCAGCGGTCAATCGGTGCGCTTCGGTCACGGCGGGGTGGACGAAGGCTTCGAGGCTTTCTGGGTCGCTTACCAGCATACTGGCCAGGGCGCGGTGGTGATGACCAACGGCAACGGCGGCTCCAGGCTGGCGCAGGAGATCATCCGCGCCATCGCTAAAGAGTACAACTGGCCCGACCCGCCCGCGCCGCGCGAGCGCACGCTGGCGAAAGTTGATCCGAAGCTCTACGAGGCATACGCCGGCGAGTACGAGGTGAACGGCAAGGTGACGGTCTCGACTGAGAACGGAAAACTTTATCTCCAGCCGCCTGGCGGGCAGAAGATGGAACTTTACCCTTCGTCGGAGACCGAATTCTTCGCGCTGACCGAGAACGTCAGGATCGTCTTTGTCAAAGACGAGCAAGGCGCGGTGAGTGGGCTGATGGCGCATTTCGGCGGTCGCAGTCTGGATGGCAAGAAGGTCAAGTGAGATTGACGCCAGCCGGGAGCGCGCGCATCCTGCGTGCACCTGGGAGCGCGCGTGCACCTGGGAGCGCACGCATCCTGCGTGCACCGTCTGATGGACAAAGCTATCGAAACTGAGGGCCGGGAATGTTCAGAAACATTTTCAACTACACGCTGATCGCCTCGACGATCCGCCTCTCGACGCCGCTGATCCTGGCCGCGCTCGGCGGGCTTTACTCCGAACGCAGCGGTGTGATCAACATTGCGCTCGAAGGGATGATGCTGGCCGGGGCCTTCACTGCCGCGACCGTCACGGTCTTCACGCACAACCCGTGGATCGGCGTGTTGGCGGCGATGATCGCGGGGTTGCTCGTGGCCGCGCTGCACGCCGTGGCGACGATCAACTATCGCGCCGATCAGGTCGTGAGCGGCACGGCGATCAATATTCTCTTTCTCGGCGTGCCTGCGCTGCTCTCCGGCGCGTTCTTCGAATCAACCGGCGCGACGCCGCAGTTGCCGCGCGATCAAACTCTGCCCGACGTGCCGGTCTTCAACCCGCAAAGCTCACCCGTCCTGGCTTCGATCTTCAATCAGAAGCCGCTGGTCTACCTGGCGTTCATTCTCGTGGCCGTGACGGCTTACGCGCTCTATCGCACGAAGTTCGGATTGCGATTGCGCGCCGTCGGCGAGAACCCGGAAGCGGCGGACACTGCCGGTGTGAGCGTGAAGCGCATGCGTTACGCCGGCGTTTTGATCTCCGGCGCGCTGGCGGCGCTGGGCGGAGCCTATCTTTCTATTGGCCAAAGCTCGTCCTACACGCGCGGGATGGTCGCCGGACGCGGGTTCATCGCGCTGGCGGCGTTGATCTTCGGCAGGTGGGACCCGGTGGGCGCGCTGCTGGCTTGCCTCTTCTTCGGCTTTGCCGAAGCGGTTGCGATCCGGATGCAGGGCACGGTCAACATTCCCAACCAGTTCATTCAGATGATTCCCTACGTTTTGACGATAGTCGTGCTGGCGGGCTTGATTCGCCGTGCGACTCCGCCGAAGGCTTTGGGCGTGGCTTACGTGAAGGAGTAACAGATGGTTACTGAGCTGAAATCGCTGACCGAAGAGGTCGGCAATCCGCACGACGCTTTCTTCAAAAGCCTGCTTGGCCGGCGCGCATTGATCATCGAGTTTCTGCGTTACTATCTGCCGCAAGAGGTCACGGCGGATTTCGATCTGCGCACGTTGGAGGTAGTAAAAGACTCGTTCATCAGCGAGGAACTGCGCCGGTATTTCTCCGACCTGATCTTTCGGGTGAAGCTGAAGAGCGGCGAAGACGTTTACGTTTACATCCTGCTGGAGCACAAGAGCGCGCCGGAGAAGTGGGTGGCGCTGCAACTGCTCGGCTACAAAGTGAAGTTGTGGGAACGGGCGAAAGAGGCAGGTGTGGAGCAATTACCGCTGGTGATTCCGGTCGTGGTTTATCATGGACGGCAGAGGTGGAACGTGGGAAAGAGTTTTCGGTCGTTGGTAGCCGGGTCTGAGCGCGAAGAGTGGCGGCGGTATGTGCCCGACTTCGAGTATTATCTGGTTGATCTGTCGCTTTACAGCGACGATGAGATCAAAGGCTCCGTTGGGTTGCGCGTGGGATTGATGCTGATGAAATATATTTTCCGGATCGAGCTGGGCGACCGTTTGGAGGAAATCGTCAGCCCGCTGAAACAGTTGCCGGATGATCGCTGGCTCGAAAATTTCCTGCCGGTTGTACAATATCTTTTGTCGGTAACGACAAGACTGACGCCGGAGCAAACAATAGAGAAGTTGGAGGCCGCGGTTCCGAAGAACAGAGGGGGAATTATGCAAACAGTTGCGGAAATATGGAAACAGGAAGGCTTGCAGCAGGGCTTGCAGCAGGGCTTGCAGCAGGGCTTGCAGCAGGGCTTGCAGATAGCGATGGAAAAAGGAAATCAGGCAACAGCAGCAGAGATGGCTTTGCGCATGCTCAACTGCCGCTTTGGCCGGATCAGTAAGCGAGCGGAGAGGCAGATACTTCGCTTGCCACTTCCAGTGTTGAAAGAATTGAGCGACGTTTTGCTTGATTTTGCCAAACCGTCGGATTTGATGGCTTGGCTACGCGGGCATAACCTCAAGCGCAAAGCCTGAAACGGATATCCAGGGGAGGAGCTGTGCCGACAGATTTTGAAAAAGAGAGAGAAGAATGGCGTCAAGTGGGATTCAGGCTGGGATTCATAGAGGGATGTATGCGGGAAGTGCAGGAATTTCCATTGCGCCAGCTCAAGCGACGCTTCGGCCAAATTAGCGCGCGAGCCGAGAAGCAAATCTGGAATCTACTACTGTCAGATGTATATCAGCTAAGTTTAGACTTGCTGGATTTTGAGAAACCATCCGATCTGACGGCGTGGTTGCGCCGCCACAACCCGAGGCGCCGTCTTTAAAATCTTGCCCCGGAGGAATTCATTCGATGACTGTTTCCATCTTCGACCGCGCTCAAACTTCCGCACGGCACATTCGAGAACAGATCAAAAACAACGTTGATGTCGCCGTCGTACTCGGCTCCGGCCTCGGAGCCTTTGCCGAAACGCTGGAAGACAAAGTCATCATCCCATACGAGGAGATTCCCGACTTCGCCCGCTCGACCGTCGAAGGCCATTCCGGGCGTCTGGTCGCCGGCAAGCTCCCATCATCTTCGATCACTGTCGCGGTGATGCAGGGCCGATTTCATTACTACGAAGGCTATTCGCTCGCAGAGGTCACGCTGCCGATTCGCGCGTTCTGCGCGATGGGCGTGAAGAAGCTGATCCTGACCAACGCGGCTGGAGGCGTAAATCCCGAATTCAAACAGGGGGCGCTGATGCTCATCAGCGATCACATCAATTTGATGTTGATCAGCCCGCTGCGCGGCAGACACGACCACCGATTGGGCGAGCGTTTCCCGGATATGAGCGAAGTCTATTCGCGCAAATATCGCCAGATCGCAAAAGACTGGGCGAACGAGATTGGCATCAAGCTCGAAGAAGGCGTCTACATGGCGTTGCAGGGGCCGAATTACGAAACGCCCGCCGAAGTGCGAATGCTGCGCACGCTCGGCGCCGACGCCGTCGGGATGTCAACCGTGCCCGAAGCGATTGTCGCTCGGCAGATGGGAATGGAGATTCTGGGCGTCTCGCTCATCACCAACGCCGCGGCCGGGATCGAGGAAGGCCCGATCAATCACGCCGAAGTGATGGAGATGGGCGAGCGCGTGAGCGAAGAGTTTTGTGAGTTGCTGACGGGAATCATTGCCAGGTTGTGCCGGAGCGAATAAGGATGATCATCGGAATTTGCGGCGGAACGGGATCGGGCAAAACCACAGTCGCGCGGCGCATACTGGAGAACGTCAGCGACGAGTACGTGGTCTTTTTGCAGCAGGACAGCTATTACCGGAACCTGGGCGACATGCCGCTCGAATTGCGTCACCAGATCAACTTCGATCATCCCGACGCGTTTGACAACGACCTGTTCATCAACCACGTCAAGGCGCTGCGCGCCGGCGAGGCGATTGAAATGCCGGTTTATGATTTCTCGAGGCATTTGCGCAAAAACGAGACGATCCGCATCGAGCCGGAACCGATCCTGATTATCGAAGGCATCTTGATCTTCGTTGACGCCGCGCTGCGCGAGCTGATGGACATCAAAATCTTCGTGGACACGGCGGACGACCTGCGCTTCATCCGCCGTTTGCAGCGGGACGTTCAGGAACGAGGCCGCACGGTCGAGTCGGTGATCAAGCAATACCTCGACACCGTCCGCCCGATGCACGAGCAGTTCGTCGAGCCGTCGAAGCGTTTCGCCGATGTGATCATCCCGGAAGGCGGCTACAACGAAGTTGGCATTGATCTGATCTCTGGTAAAATCCGAACGCAGTTGCAGCAGGAATTATCGAAGGTCAGATCATAGTCCTTGTATGACATTCAGGTTTGAATCAGGGGCTGTTTCATTTCAACCAGTTTTGCAGGAACGAACTTTACACGAATTGATCGAACTGGCGCGGCAGGCGCGGGAATATGCTCGCGCGCCTTACTCGGAATTCAAAGTCGGCGCGGTTGTCGAGTGCGCGGACGGTCGCATTTTCACCGGCTGCAACATCGAAAATTCCAGTTACGGCTCGACGCTGTGCGCCGAACAGGTCGCGTTGGCCAAAGCCATCTCGGAAGGCGCGCGCGATTTCACTCGCCTGGCGGTGATCGCCGATACCGATGTGCCCATTCCGCCCTGCGGCACTTGCCGCCAGGTGATCTTCGAGTTGTGCGGCGGAGAGCTTGAAGTCGTGATGGCGAATCTGAGCGGGCAGCTCGAGACCAAAACCGCGGCCGATCTGTTGCCGGCGCCGTTCGATCAAAGCTTTCTCTGAAGCGGTATGAAGGCATTCACCACAACGATTGCGTTGGGGGCATTACTTTGCGGCGCCTGGCAGGTCCCCGCGCTGGAAGGCAAGGCGGTGATTCGCGTTCAGCAAACGCCTGCTTCACAATACGACGCTGCGCTGCCTGGCCGGCCCTTCGGAAACTGGTTCAATCAGACCGTAGGCTCGCGGGCTGGCGTGACCTGGCATTTGACGGAATGTGTCGAGCAGGCGGAGTTGACGCCTGATCCTGAGCGTGAAGTTCCGGCTTGCGTCGAGGCGACTGCCGTTTTGCCGAATGGGCGCAAGGTCGTGGTGCAGATTCTGGCCGGCACTTTCAAGCAGGGATTGTCCGGTCAGACGAAATTCCATTTCGCCGTCATTGACGACAATGAGCAGCTTCACAGCATCCAGAAGCTGAGCGATCTGCCGCAGATGCTGCGGATGCCGTTTCCGAGAATCCGGTTGAAACCGGTCGCGTTGCCGGACGGAGGAGCGAGCAGAAATCCTCCCCGTCTTTATATCGTAAAACTGCCTCCGTTTTTTGAGCCGCCCGGCATAAGGCCTCGTGATCCCGAGGCGGGAATCGCTCCGCCTCCTCAGCCCAGGCGGGCCGTTGAACCCAGAGTGTCAAAGGGCGTTTCGATGGGCGATATCATAAACCGGGTGACGCCGATCTATCCGTCAGTTGCCAAACAGATGAACGCTGCCGGCGAAGTGCAGGTGGACATAACAATTGATGAAACCGGGCGCGTGATCGAAGCGAGGGCAATCAGCGGTCATCCGATGCTGCGCGGAGCGGCTGAAGACGCAGCGCGCAAATGGGTTTTCAAACCGACGTTGCTCGACGGAGCGCCGGTGAAGCAGAAGGGTACCCTGACCTTCGTCTTCACGCGCCCTCAGTAAATTTCCGAAACGATCGAGAAGCGAAAATGAAAGCAAGGCCTAAAATAAACAAACCGCCGATTCTATTTTCAGAAACACAGAAGATCATCGCCGCGCTCGAAAAGCGGCTCGGCTGCACGGTCATCGCCTACTGGGACGCGCCGAACGGATCGGTCTGCCAGGACGATGTGCTGACGTTTTACGCATTGCTGCGCCATCTGGGAAAGCAGAAGAAACTCGCTCTGTACATCAAATCGGATGGCGGAACGGGAATGGCTTCGCTGCGCATAGTCCATCTGCTGCGGCAATACTGCCAGCACGTGACGGTGATGGTTCCGCTGAACTGCGTCTCGGCGGCGACGATGATCGCGCTCGGCGCAGACCAGATAATGATGGGACCGCTGGCCTATCTCTCAGCCGTTGACACCTCTCTCACACACGACCTTTCGCCGATTGACAACAACAACAACCGCGTCAGCGTCAGTCTGGACGAATTGACGCGCATCTTGAATCTGTGGCGCAAGGAATCGAAAGGCGAAGGCGCAAATCCGTATACCGCTATCTTCAATCACATCCATCCGCTGGTGATCGGCGCGGTTGACCGCAGCAGCTCGCTCTCCATTCGCCTCTGCAAAGAGATTCTGTCCTATCACCTGAAGGATCAGAAGAAGGCCGAGCGAATCAGCCGGATGCTCAATTCCGATTATCCCTGGCATTCCTACCCGATCACGATCAAAGAGGCGCAGCGCGTCGGATTGAATGCCACGCCGCTCGATCAGGACGTCAACGACACGCTGCTGCAACTGCACGAGCTTTATTCTGAGATGGGGCAGCGCGCGCTGACTGATTTCGACGAGCGCAACTACCACGACAACGAAATCCTGAACATCATCGAAGGGCGCGGATTGCAGCTCTTCTATCAATCGGACAAAGACTGGCATTACCGCGCCGAAGAGCGCCGCTGGATTTCGCTGAATGACAACAGCTCGTGGCGGCGCGTCGAGAAGAAGGGAAAGCAGATTACACAGACCGTGTTCCACATTCGTTGAATGGAGTGGAGAGTGAAGAAGTTTCTGAGCCTTGCCGCCATCATTGCAATCGCAATCGGTGCGTCGGCGCAACGCCGCGCCGGATTGAACCCCAACGCGATAGACCTGCTGATCGCCGGCGGCGCAGTCGTGACGATGGACGGCGAGCGGCGCAGCTTTGAAAACGGCTTCGTTGCCATCCGCGGCGAGCGCATCATCGCCGTCGGCGACGCCGCGACGCTGAAGGCAAAAAATTACCGAGCCAGACAGACGATTGACGCGCGCGGCAAAGCCGTTCTACCCGGCTTGATCAACGCGCACACCCATATTCCGATGACGCTCTTTCGCGGCATCGCCGACGATCTGGACTTGCAGGACTGGCTGACCAAATACATCTTTCCGGCTGAGGCGAAGAACGTCACGCGCGAGTTCGTCGTCGCGGGAACGCGGCTGGGATTGGCCGAGATGATTCGCGGCGGCGTGACGACCTACGCCGATATGTACTACTTCGAGGACGCCATCGCCGAAGAGACGAAGAAGGCCGGGGTGCGCGGCGTGCTCGGCGAGACGGTCATTGATTTTCCAGTGCCCGACAACCAGACGTGGCAGGTGGCGCTCAGCTACACCGAAGCCTTCGTCAAAAGATGGAAAGGCGACGCTCTCATCACGCCAGCAATCGCTCCGCACGCGCCATACACCGTCAGCACGGAGCACCTGAACGAAGTCCGAGCGTTCGCCGAAAGACACGATGTTCCGATCATCACTCACCTGGCCGAAGCTCCGACCGAAACCAGAACCATCGCCGAAAAGTACAACACACGCCCTGCGCTCTATCTCGAAAGGATAGGTTTTCTCTCTCATCGCCTGCTCGCTGCGCACGTCGTTCACGTCAACGACGAGGAGATCACGATCCTGAAACAGCGCGAAGTCGGTGTGGCGCATTGCCCGCAATCGAATATGAAGCTCAGCTCAGGCGCGGCGCCGATCCCGCAGATGCTCAAAGCGAACCTGCGCGTGGGGCTGGGCACCGACGGCGCGGCGTCCAATCACGATCTGAGCGTGTGGGAAGAGATTGATACGGCGGCGAAGCTGCACAAGTTGGTGACGATGGACCCGACGGTGGTGACGGCAGCGCAGGCTCTGGAGATGGCCACGATTGGCGGCGCGCGCGCGCTGCATTTGGAGAAAGAGATCGGGTCGCTCGAAGCGGGCAAGCGCGCGGACGTGATCGTGGTTGACCTGAGTGCGCCTCATCTGACGCCGATGTATAATCTTCACTCCCACCTCGTCTATGCCACAAAGGCTTCTGATGTGACACACACGATAGTCAATGGGCGAGTGTTGATGCGCAATCGAAGACTGTTGACGCTCGACGAAGAGGCCGTCAAAGCATCGGCGCGAAAATATCAGCGGCAAGTGAGCGAGAGTTTGAAACAGAGCAGGCAGTAGGCCGCGTTTGGGTCTTCACGCAGCGACCGGCGAGCGGGCGGCTGACTTATGAAAATCATTCGGACTTCAGCATTGGCGATAATCTTATTGATTGCAGCAGTGAGCCTGTTCACCGCTCGTGCTCAGCAGACAGCCACCGGCGCTGCAAAGAAAGCTTCATCGTCTCAATCTCAAACTCCGAAACCGGCGCCAGCGAAAAAGGCCGGCGCAAATACTTCGACGACAACTCAAGCAGCCAGGCCGGAGCCGACGGCAGCGGAATTGATCGCGCAGGGCAAGGCGCTCTATCGCTCCGTCCGGTTCAAACAGGCTCTGGCAAAGTTCGAGGCCGCGTTGAAGCTGGAGCCGGAAAATGACGAAGCGCTGGGGCTGGCGGCGGTGACGGCTTTTCGGCTCGACAACCAGGTGCAATCGCGCGATTACTTCCTGCGCCGCGCCGATTTGCCGGATCAGAAAGATTCGGTCAAAGCGTTCAGTTTTTACCGCGTGGCTCTGACTTACTGGCGCGAAGTCCACGATCTGGTCGCCAAATTCGGCGAGGTCAAAGACAACAAGGTCGTGGTCAGCATTCCCGAACTGCACGAGCTTGATGTGAAGTACGGCATCGAAAACGGCCTGGAATACGCCGATAAAGCGTTGGCGATCACCAGCGACTTTGCCGAAGCCTGCAATGTCAAAAACCTGCTGCACGCGGAAGCTGCGCTGGCGGCAACGGATGAAGAGAAAGCGCAGGAGCATCGCAATGAGGCCGCAGAATATCTGCGCCGCGCAATCGAGTTGCCTAAGCTTTCGACCGGCGGCAAAAGCGGCGACACCGCCGATTTCAGCCTGCCGACTATCCGCGTCGCGGAATTCGCGCGCACGAAGGAAGAAGAAGACAAGCTCGAAGACCCGATGATGAAGCTGATCGAAGGCGGCAAGCCGGCGAAAAGAGTGCAAGCAGTCTTTCCCAGCATCAGGCCGCCGAAATCCGGCGCCGATCGGAGCGATCCTTCGGCGACAGGCGTGACGCCGGACGGCGGGGCTTACTCGCTGGGATCGGGCAGGGGTGCGCTGACTGCCGCGTATGCTCCGGGCAAAGTCAAGATTGAAGTTTTGATTTCGATGAAGGGCGAGGTGGTCTTTTCGCACGTCGTTGACGGACGTTCGGACCTCAACGGCGCAGCCATCCTCGCGGCGCGCAGTTGGAAATTCGAGCCTGCGAAGTTCGATGGCAAACCGGTTCAGGTCAGCGGCGTGATCACTTTCGAGATGAAACGGGGACGCGCGAAACCTGCGCCGACGCCGAAGCCGTGAGTGGGGGAGTGGGAGAGTGGGAGAGTGGGGGAGCGGGAGAAAGAGCGAATTGATCCATTTCTCCCACTCTCCCACTCTCCCACTCTCCCACTCTCCCACTCTCCCGCTCACCCCTTCACGACTCCAATGTATGGCAGATTGCGATAACGCTCGGCGTAATCCAGCCCGTAACCGACCACGAATTTGTCGGGTATGGTGAAGCCGACGTAATCGGCCTGAACTTCTACCCTGCGGCGGTCGGGTTTGTTGAGCAGAGTTGCGATCCTGATCGAGGTTGCGCCGCGCGAGCGGAAATTGTTGACCAGGTAACTGAGGGTCAGACCGGTGTCGAGGATGTCTTCAACCAGGATGATGTCGCGCCCCTCCAACGGCTCGTCCAGGTCCTTGACGATTCTGACTTCTCCGGTTGAATTCGTTCCCTTGCCGTAACTCGACACGGCGATGAAATCTATGCTCAGGTTCAGGTCAATCGCGCGCATCAGATCACCCATGAAAAGCATCGCGCCTTTCAGGACGCAAATCAGCTCGGGCCGGCGGCCCGCGTAATCGCGAGTGATAGCCGCTCCCATTTCACGAATGCGCGTTTGCAATTGGTCGGCGGTGATCAGGATTTCGAGGTTCGGGTCGTTAAACTCCGAAGTAGAATTGGGGCTTTTGGGGTTTGAAGACATCGTCCTGGCTCCTGGTTGTAATGTTGTTGCGAGTGAAGAGTTGCCGTGGGGAAGCGGCAATATATTTGCCAACGTTTTCGGTGTCAATCGCCGGTACCGCACCAAATCTCAAAGCTCGAATTGGCTGTCTATGGACTACCGATTTCCACTTATCGAAAAACTCCCTCCGTACGTTTTTGCCGTCATCAACCATCTGAAAATGGAAGCGCGCCATCGCGGCGAGGACGTCATTGACCTGGGGATGGGCAACCCCGACCTTCCCACTCCCGAACCGATTGTCGAAAAGCTCGTCGAAGCCGCGCGCAATCCGCGCAACCATCGCTATTCGGCTTCGCGCGGCATTCCGAACCTGCGCGTCGAGATCGCGCGCTGGTACGCGCGCCGTTACGAGGTCGAAATTGATCCTGAAACCGAAGCGATTGCCACCATCGGGGCGAAAGAAGGCTTTTCACACCTGGTGTTGGCGCTGGTCGAGCCGGGCGACAAAGTGATCGTTCCCGATCCGAGCTATCCGATTCATTCGTTCGCCGCGACCATCGCCAGTTGCGAGCTGATCAAATTGCCGATCATCCAAAATCCCGAAGGGGATCCCGAAGAGGGGCCTGATGCGATGCCTGATGTAATAATGGATGCGCTGCGACGGCTCGATTATCCGCGCTCGGAGCAGCCGAAGCTCCTGGTGCTTTCATTCCCGCACAATCCGACCACGGTTTGTGTCGAGAAGGAATTTTTTGAAGAGGCGGTGGCGATTGCGCGTGAACGCGGCTATCTGATCATTCACGATCTGGCTTACGCCGCCCTGACCTTCGATGGCTATCGCGCTCCGAGCATCTTGCAGGCGCCGGGCGCGAAAGACGTCGCGGTCGAGATGTTCTCGATGTCCAAAAGCTATTCGATGGCCGGATGGCGCGTGGGCTTTTGCGCCGGCAACCGCCAGGCGGTCGCAGCTCTGACTCGAATCAAAAGCTACCTCGATTACGGAATGTTCCAGCCGATTCAGATCGCAGGCATCATCGCATTGCGTGATTGCGACCACGTGGTGCCAGAGATCGTGGATGTTTATCGCAAACGCCGCGACGCTCTGATCAAAGGCTTAAGCTCCGCCGGATGGAACGTGCCGCCGCCGAGAGGCACGATGTTCGTGTGGGCGAAGATTCCAGAACAGTTCGCCAAACTCGGGTCGCTCGAATTCGCCAAGCTGATGCTCAAACGCGCAGGCGTGGCCGTCTCGCCAGGCATAGGCTTCGGCGAACGCGGCGAAGGTTACGTGCGGTTCGCGCTGGTCGAGAACGAACAGCGCATTGCACAGGCGGTGCGTGGGATCAAGATGTTCCTGAATGATTGATGGCTGGCTGTAAACGAGCAAGGAGCAGGTTCTGTGCCAGCCCTATCGCTGCAAGAGTTAATGGGCCACTGCGTTTGTATCCAAATGTGTATGCATCAGGGTCTGTACCTGATAGATGGGTTCCCGACGAGACGTTATGAATGACACAATCCATCTCAACTGAAGAAGCGCAACTTGAGTGTCAACATGAGTTGGCGACGATGCGCTCTCTGTGCCTGGCGCTGCTTGAGGAGAAGCGATTGGCGGCTTGATACCCGCTGTAGCACGCTCGGTCACAGCGGATGGATGTTCGGCGTCGGCTGGACGCTGATAGTGATCGCGGTTTATCAATGGTGGCTCGGCCACAGGCCGGTCACGCAGTAAAGTCTGATTGTGAGGCCATCGGTCGTGAGTGAAAACCAGAGTGAGGAGCGTGAAAAAGTCCGGCAGTTGGTCCGCGAAACATTGCAGCAACAGATCGGCGGCGCGCCTGACGCTCAATTACAGAGCGCCTCTGCGCCCGATGCCGATTCACCGGCAGTCCCAGATAGACCAGATAGACCAGATAGACCAGATAGACCAGATAGACCAGATAGACCAGATAGACCAGATAGACCAGATAGACCAGATAGACCAGATAGAGTGGATGAATCGGTGAAGGATGTGATCACCGAAGCCGACGTGCGCGATGCGCCGGCCGGCGCGCAGTTACTCATCCGCGAGGACGCGATCATCACTCCCGCAGCGCAGGATTTGATCCGCGCGCGCGAGATTGAGATTCGCCATCGAACTCGCCGGTCTGCGGCAGGCAAACACCGCCTGATCGCCGTCGGCTCCGATCACGGCGGCTTTGAGATGAAAGAACGGCTCAAGGAATTCCTCGATGAGCTTGGCTATCGCCATCGCGACTTCGGGACGTTTTCGGAAGACGCGGTTGATTATCCCGATCTGGCCCACGCCGTCGCGCGAGCCGTGGCCGACGGCGCGTGCGACTTGGGGATCATCGTTGACGGCGCGGGCATCGGCTCGTGTATGGCCGCGAACAAAGTCCCGGGCGTCCGGGCCGCGATGTGTTACGACGAAGCGACTGCGCGCAACAGCCGCGAACACAATTACGCCAACGTCCTGACGCTCGGCGGTCGAATGATTTCGCCTGAAAAGATGCGCGAGATCGTGGCGGCCTGGCTTTCGACTCCCGAAGGCGAGCAGCGACACGGGCGTCGCGTCGCAAAAATTATGGCTATCGAAAAGCAATACCTGCGTTAAAATACCGCCCTCACCGAACTCCGGCTCTTTGTCCCATCGAAAATTCGGTTGCCCGCAAATCTTCGATCATCTTGAGAGGGAAGCATAACCGTGAAAAGCATCAAGGACTACTTCACCTATTTGAAAGCCGCCGTCTTCATCCTGGCAATAATTGCGTTCGGCCTGGGCCTGGCCTCGCCGGGAGCGGGCGCGATCCAGGCCCGCGAAGTCCGCGTCGTCAACGCCAATGCAGTTGCAGGCCTGAATGTCACCGTTTCGGTCGAGCTGGTTTCGCAAGGCAACGAGAACGCGGTCGGTTTCAGTTTGAATTTCGATTCGGCGATCTTCAGCAATCCAACTGTAACTTTGGGCAGCGGCGCAGCGGGCGCGGCGCTCAATCCAAACCCCGGTCAAGCGGCGAGCGGGCGTTTGGGAATCGCTCTGGCTTATCCGGCGGGGCAGACGTTTACGGCGGGCACTCGGCAGATCGTGAGCATCAGCTTTGCCGTCTCGGCGGCTGCGCCGAGCGGCCCGTCGTCAATCACGTTCGGCGATCAACCGGTAGTGAGCGAGATTTCGGATGTGAACGCGAACACGCTGGCGGCGGCCCGCACTCCGGGCACGATCAACGTCTCTCAACCGAATCCGAATCCCATCGTGATCGGATTAAGCCCGTCCTCCGCCATAGCCGGCGGCAATGGCTTCACGCTCGCAGTTACCGGAACGAATTTCGTCAACGGCTCGGTGGTGCGATGGAACGGCAGCCCGCGCAACACCGCCTTCGCCAGCAGCTCGCAATTGACGGCGTTGATTTCAGCCAGCGACATTGCCAATGCCGGAACTGCCAGCGTGACCGTGCTGAATCCTGCGCCCGGCGGAGGCATCTCGAGCGGGCTGACTTTCACGATCAATAACCCGACGCCGTCAATCACAAGCATCAACCCGAATTCGGCCAATGCCGGCAGCAGCAATGTGACGATCACCGTCAACGGAGCCGGATTCGTCAACCCTTCAAGAGCGCGTTTCAACGGCGCTGACCTCGCAACGTCTTTCGTCAGCAGCACGCAGTTGACTGCCACGATACCTGCGAGCAGCCTGACGGCTGCCGGAACTGCGAACCTCACGGTCTTCAATCAGACTCCCGGCGGCGGAACATCGAACTCCGTCGCATTCACGATCAACAATCTGGTTCCGGCAATCACGAGTCTGAATCCGTCGTCGGCGACCGCAGGCGGCCCGGCCTTCACGCTCATCGCCAACGGAACAAATTTCGTCAACGGCTCGACCGTCCAATGGCAGGGAAGCAATCGCGCGACGACGTTTGTCAGCGCGACTCAGTTGACCGCAGCCATCACCGCCGCCGACATTGCAACCGCGGGCACGGCAAACGTCACGGCGGTCAATTCTGCGCCCGGCGGCGGAACCTCGAACTCCGCTGGCTTTTCCATCATTCAACCTGCCCCCGCGCCGGCGATCACGAGCCTCAATCCGGGCTTCGCCATCATCGGCGGGCAGGCGTTCGCGCTCACCGTCAACGGAACGAACTTCACGAACGGCTCGGTTGTGCGATGGAACGATGCCGGCCGGCAGACCACCTTTGTCAGCGCAACGCAATTGCGCGCGGCGATCCCTGCCAGTGACATTGCGGCTGCGGGCACGGCCAGTGTCAAAGTCTTCACGCCCGCTCCGGGCGGCGGCACGACCGGCGCGTTGCCGTTCATCATTGCCGCTCAAGTCACCAGCGTTTCAGCCGCGAGCTTCCTCGGCAATGAGCTGGCCGCCGAATCAATCGTCGCGGCCTTCGGCGTCAATCTGGCGACGCGAGTCGAAGTGGCGGCTTCACTGCCGTTGCCGGACGAACTGGCCGGAACGAAGGTGACGGTCACAGACAGCGCGGGAATGGAACGTCGGGCGTTGTTCTTTTTCGTCGCGCCCTCGCAAATCAATCTCCTGATGCCTGCGGGCACGGTCAATGGCGCGGCAACCGTGATGGTCACGAGCGGCGATAACAAAATCTCGATCGGCGCGGCGCAAGTGGCCAGCGTGGCCCCGGGAGTCTTCACCGCGAACGCAAATGGAGCGGGCGTGGCCGCTGCAACCGTCATTCGGGTCAAACCGGACGGGATGCAGATATTCGAGCCAGTAGCGAGCTTCGATTCCGCGACCAGCAGATTCGTCTCGATCCCGATTGATCTCGGCCCTGAAACCGACCAGGTCTTCCTGGCCCTGTTCGGCACGGGCTTCCGTTTCCGCACGGCGCAGTCAGCCGTGAGCGCAAAGCTGGGCGGAACCGATGCGGAAGTCCTTTTCGCCGGCCCGGCTCCGGGCTTCGCCGGATTGGATCAAGGCAACATCCGCGTGCCGCGCAGTCTCATCGGGCGAGGCGAGATTGATGTGGTGCTGACGGTGGATGGGAAGGTGGCGAATACTGTCAGATTGAATATCAAATAAGACTGCACGTAGACCGCTGGCGGTGCGGTGTTCGGAGTACCGCCTTTAGGCGGAAGCGGCGTCTTTAGACGCCCTGCAAGGCTCGTAAACGAGCCGCTTCCGCCTAAAGGCGGTACTCCGAACACCGTCATTCGGTTCAGCGTTTTTTACTGACAAGACGGCGGAAAGAGCGGAATTGTCAGAGTGGCGGTGCCAAGCGTCAGCTTGTGCAGGTTATGCCCGCCGCGGAATCCATTGGTATTCGGATTGGCATTGATGGTTGCGCCGATCAATGCCGTATTGTTGCTCGATGTGTTGACCCAGAACTTCATCCATCCGCTGCGGCCCGACGGGACGGCGGTGGGGAATCGCGGCGCGGTGCGCGGGAAGCTCTGGCTGAGCGGAGTTCGCAACTGACACGTGCCTTGCTCGACGCTGAAGCTGAACGCGTTCTCGGCGTCGTCGTAAAGGATGCCGAAGAGCGAGCCGATGGTCGCTGCGCCCGATGACAGATCGCCGCCGATGCGATCAATGACGAGCAGGGTCGAATTGCCATCCGCAAGGCTCGGGATGTTGTCGGCGGCGACGACGCGTCCGAGCAGGTTGAACTGGCTGCCGTCGAATTGAATCGTCGCGGTGGCTGAGTTCGTCGAACACGACGGCGGGTCAATTGCGGCGACGGCTTCAGCGCCCAGATTTGCCGCGTGTCCCGAAGAGAGCTTGACGTATTCGTCCCCGATCAGGAAATTGAATTTGGTCGGGCATCCTTTGCCGTCCACAGCCACTGCGATCAAATATCCCGCAATGCCCGGATCCAAATCCGAAACCAGGAAGCTCATGGTCTGATTCGGAGTCAGGCACACGAAGTTATCAGCCACTGCACAGTCGCTCCCGTCAACGAAGAACATATGGAGATAAGCCGGACGCAAAGGATCAATGTTGGTAAGGTTGATTCGCGTGTTCTGCGTGTTCGTGCCCGCCGGATCGGAGATGTAGAGCGGGAAGATCAGGATCGAGCCTGGTCTTTGATCGCTGCCGGTGGCGGACGGGTTATCGGACAGCGGGGTGCCCGGACCGACATCGGGGCAATTCGGGCCGGTGCAGGGCGGCGGCGCGCAGTTGGCTTCGAGGCAGCTTTGCACAATGGTCGTCAGATCGTTCTGCCCGTCGCTGTTCGTGTCGTGATTGACTTTGAAATCGGTGCAGAAGCGCGTGCCGACCTGAATGCCTTCGCGGACCCGGACACGATAAGTGATCGTGACCGTCTCGCCCGGATTGACCTCGCCGTTCCAGTCAATCTGGGCCGCCCCGGCAGTGCAAACGCCTTTGGTGGCCGCGCACGATCCGGCGATGGCGGTCAATTGCGTGGGCAGCAGAGCGGTGAATTCCGAGCCGGGATTGTCCGTCTGCTTGCCGTCGCCGCTGTTGGTCAACTTCACTTCGACGTTCAATACGCTTCCGCCGCCGATGCAGACGTCGCTGCCGGTCGTGCGGATGGCGATGTCAGCCGGACGGAATTTCGCGCCGGGAGGCGGACTGACCGTAGTCGTCGAGCGGCCGGAGTTGTTGCCGCCGGTCGGATCGTTGGTCGTGCTGGAGACGACCGCCGTGTTCAACAGCGGCCCGGGCGGATAGGCGGCGCCGACGCGAGCTTTGATCGTGATCGTCGCGGTATTGCCCGGAGCCGTCGCTCCGAGCGAGTTGATTTGGCAGGTGATCGTATCCGTGCCGCTGCAACTGCCCCCGCTCGCGGTCGCCGAAGTCAGCGTCAAGCCGGAAGGCAGCGCGTCGGTCACCGTCACGTCTTTGGCCATTGACGGGCCGTCGTTGGTGACCGTGATCGTGAAGGTCACTTCTTCGGTGGCGCGAACCGGATTGGGCGACGCAGTCTTCGTGAGTCTCAGATCGGCGCTCGGCGTCGTGTTGATTGTGATGGTGGACGAGTTGTTGGCGTTGTTCGGATCGGTCGCGCCGGATGGCGGAGTGACGATGGCGGTGTTGGGCAGCGTGGCCCCGGCGAAATCGTTGGCAACGGTCGCTGTCAAGGTGAACGTGGCTTTGCCGCCCACGAGCAGATTGACCATCGCGATGATGCTGCCCGGCCCGCTGGGCGCGCTGCAGCTCGATCCAGTAGTGGCCGTGCAAGTCCACGAAGCGTTGCCCAATGCGACGTGCAGGATGTCATTGACCGGCGCTAAGTTGACTGCGCTTGGCCCGTTGTTCGTGACTTCAATCGTATAGGTCACGACCATTCCGGGTGGAACTACCGCTGGGGACGCAGTCTTGACGATTGACAGGTCGGCTGACAGCGCAATCTGGTCAGCGTCGGTCGCAGTGTTATTGGCCGGCGCCGGATCGGGCACGCCGGTGGGAGCATTCACACTGGCGCTGTTCGTGAGTGTGCCCGTCGCGGTCGAAAGTAGGGTCGCGGTGAGGGTGAAGGTCGCTGCGCCGCTCGGGAGCAGGTTGACCGTAGCGTTGATGTTTCCATTGCCGCTCGCCGCGCCGCAACTAGAGCCTGACGAAGCCGTGCAAGTCCACGTGGCGTTGCTGAGTTGCGCTGGAAGATTGTCGGTCACGGTCGCGCCGGTCACCGCGCTCGGCCCGTTGTTCGTGACGACGATGCTGTAGGTCACACTGGCGCCGGCTATGACCGAATTCGCGCCGTTGCTCTTGGTGATCGCCAGATCGGCCGTCGGTTGGAGCGCGTCGGTGTCGGTCGCGGAATTGTTGCCGGAGTTTGTATCCGTAGCCGATTGCGGCGCGGCGACGCTCACCGTGTTGGCCAGCGTGCCGGTCGCCGTGCTCACTACGGTTGCGGTGAGCGTGAAGGTGGCGCTTCCGCCGTTCAGCAGATCAACTGTCGTGTTGATGTTGCCCGTGCCGTTCGCCTGCCCACAGCTCGATCCTGTCGAAGCCGCGCAAGTCCACGAAGCGTTGGTCAAGTTGGCGGGCAGGTTGTCAGTCACCGTCGCGGCCCCTGCTCCGGAACTGAGGACTGCGCTCGGCCCCGCGTTTGAAACGACGATGGTGTAGGTCGTTTGCGCGCCGGGGACGAGCGAGGTCACGTTGTTGGTCTTGGTGATCGAAAGATCAGCGACTGCGTTGATCGTGTCTGTGTCTGTGTCGCTGTTGTTTGAGCCTACCGGATCGGGAGCGCTGCTCGGCGAGGCCACAGACGCGGTGTTCACGAGCGATCCGGTGGCCGTCGGCAAAACCGTGGCCGTGAGTTTGAAAGTTACGGTTGCGGCGGGCGCCAGATTGACCGTCGTGTTGATGTTGCCACTGCCTGTGGGCGCAGCACAGCTCGCTCCGCCAGGGCTTGAGGATGCCGTGCAGGTCCACGAAGCGTTGTTGAGTTTCGACGGAATCGTGTCGGTCACAGTCGCGCCATTGACGGTGCTCGGGCCGTGGTTGCGAACCGTGATCGTGTACGTCAGGCTCGTTCCGGCGGTGACCGAAGTGACGCCATCGGTGTTGGTGATCGAAAGATCGGCCTGTGGCATAAACGTGTCGGTGTCGCTGGCCGAGTTGTTGCCCGGATTGGTGTCAACTGCGCCATCGGGAGGTGCGATTGTCGCGGTATTTGTGACCTGTCCGGTCGCTGACGGATCGGGCGTCGCCGTCAATTGGAACGTGGCCATTCCGCCGTTGAGCAGACTGACTCGCGTGTTGATGTTGCCCGTGCCGCTGGCCGCCTGACAGCTCGATCCCGCTGTGCTCGCGCAAGTCCAGGAAGCATTGGTGAACAGGGCGGGCAGATTGTCCGTCACCGAAATTCCGAAGACGTCGTTCGGCCCGTTGTTTTTGACGACGATGGTGTAGGTCGTGGGCGCCCCGGGAATGATAGTCGTCGTGTTGTTGGTCTTCGTAACCGCGATGTCGCTGGTCGTCGAGCAGAACGGAATGCTGGCGATGGTTGTGCTGACCGCGCCGGTGGCGCCGCGCGTCGCGCCGTTGGCGGGGAACTCCGCAACGGACGGAGCCTGCGAAGTGCCGTTTGCGCCCGGATTGATCTGGGTTGAGATGGAACCGCCGGTGTAGGCGATGAATCCGCCGCCGCCGCCGCCGCCAGGCCCTTCGGATTCAGGCTCGAATGGCGAGATCGGCGGGCTTTGGCCGCCGCCGGTTCCGCCGTTGGCCTGCGCGTTGACGCCGCTCAAAGATTGCGCCGAGACGACGATCGTTCCTCCTGCACCGCCGCCGCCCGGAGCATCGCGATTCGCATTGCGCGTGTTGCCGCCATTTGCGCCGTTGGATCTGAGCGTTCCGCTGCCGCTGACGCTCTGGGCGATGATGTGGATCAAGCCGCCTCCATTGCCGCCCGCGCCGCCGGAATCATTGTTCTGAGCCCCCGCGCCGCCGCCGCCGCCAAAAAACAGACGGCCTGAAGCGTCTTGCGGCGCCGGGTGCCCGCCCAAACCGCCGACTTCGCGCCGCAGGTCGCCGGCCCAGACCGCGTTGCCAGGCCCTTGAGTGAGCGCATCGCCGTTGTTGACCGCGTAGCTGTATCCGCCGCGACCGCCGCCCGAAGAATCAGTCAGTTGGTTGCCGTTGGCGATGTAGCCGGGATCGAGTGACCACGCCGCAGCGCCGACCGCAGCGCCATCCATCACGCCCTGTCCGCTCCAGGCTTTTCCATTGTTGCCGTTGGCGCCGCCGCCGCCGCCCGAGTTGTGCGCCGTGCCGCCGCCTCCGCCATTGGCCGGTGCGCCGCGCCCGTAACGACCGCCGGCCATATCGTAATCGGCTTGATAACCGGCCAAGCCTTCACCTTTCTCCGCGCCGAAATCCTGCTGCGGTGTGACGTAGTCGGTGCGCAAGCCGCCGCCGCCCGCCGCCGAGAGCGCGCCGCCGCGATAACCCAAACCGCTCGTGTCAATCGCGCCATTGATGGTCGCGGTGCTCTCGACATTAACGGCGACGATGCCGCCGACCCGGCCGTCCCACGCCGGAGCGGTGAGCGATGCGCCGTTGTTGATGGTCAGCGTGGTGTATTGTGGCACGCGGATGATCTGCGTCTTGCCCGCCGCTGAGTAGCTGAAGCGCAATCCGCTGCACGGAGGATTGATTCGGATCATATTCGCTTCGACGGCATTGACGGTGAGGAATTCGTGGCGGCCCGCGCTGTTGAGGTTGGTCACATTGCCGTAATTCGTGGCGTTGCTCTGGTCAATCGAAGCCCCGGCCATCTGGATGATCAGGATCAGGTCGCCCGGCGTGAGTGTGGTCAGGTCGAGTCCGTTTGGCCCGCCGGGATTGTTGACGGCGATCATCGCCGCTCCGGCAGGCGCATCAACCGCCAGAACCCCGTATTTGTTGACGATGGTGTTTTGCGCGGTCACGGTCAAAGCGCCGTCTTTGCCTGAGATTTCGGCTTTGGTGACGGCGGGCGTGTTCATCCAGCCCATCAAACCGCGAATCGCATAGCTGTTGAGCGCGACGGCAGCGAGCAGGAGTGTGATGCAGATCAAGGTGAACTTCTTCATAGTCTTTCCCTCTAAGGCAGCGTGGTGAGGCCGCCAGACTTTCTTCAAGCCTGTTTCGAGCGCGTTGCAGTGCGTCGTTGCGCGCAAGCGGCGGTGAAGGCAAACAACGTCGCAACGGGCCTGGCCGTGTGGTCATCAAGACATTCGCTTAATTCTAAAGAGCAGGTCTGAGCAGACATTTTCACTCTGGTATTGAATCGGGGGGTTGAATCCCTCTGCCGTACAGTCTTGTCGGGACAAGTGAGGCCAAAGCGGCGGCTTGGCAGAAGCATTGAATGATTCGGGCGAAGCCCGTTGATCGAGCCAATCATCGCCGGGAATCGAACCACAGACCCCGACCCGAAGTCGGCGGTTGAATTCACTCGATTGACGATGAAGTTAGCTTGTGTGGATCAATACGCTGATGGGGATCAGCGCCCAGTGAGGATCACCACGCGCGAGAAGATACCTTAAATTCAAACTATTGTCCACGTGTAAATCCACGAGCGGCGTCGGTTTGCAGGCTTCAAACACGGCGTCTAATCGAAGCGGAGCGATTGATCGCCGGCCCGATGTTTCCGGCGCAGTCAAAGCTTGTGCTGATTCAATGACGGGTTTATGATGCGGCTTCAATAGGCAATAAAATCAGGCAACAAAATCCTTTCCAAATCTTCGGAGGAAAAAATGAATATGGAAGCCCTCGGCATGATCGAGACCAAAGGCTTTATCGGCGCGGTCGAAGCCGCCGACGCGATGGTCAAAGCCGCGAACGTGCAACTGGTCGGCAAGGAATACATCGGCGCGGGATACGTCACCATCTTCGTGCGCGGAGATGTCGGCGCGGTCAAAGCGGCCACGGACGCTGGCGCTGCGGCAGCGCGCCGCGTCGGCGAACTCGTCAGCGTTCACGTCATTCCGCGTCCGCACGTCGAAGTCGAACGCGTCATCCCGAACAACGGCTACCGTCCGGGCACGAGGATCGAGGCCAAAGAGCCGAAGTCTTTGAGCGACGGAAAAGAGGTTAAGAAGTAGATGGTTCGCTTTGCAGATACACAAGTCGAACCACGCGCAAACGATCAGCCGCTTTCAAGGATGAAACCGGCAGAAGAGGAGACGTCTATGGGCGAAGTGGTTGTTAATTTGAGATTGGAGAACCCAATCGATCGCGATATGTTCCGCCGTGGCCTGTTAAAAGAAGAAGATGTGCGATCACTGACGACCCGAGCCATTGCTGATTCAGGCGCGGTGATGCTTGTTTTGCCACAGGAGATGGTTGAAGCGCTTGGACTGCCTGATATGGGTAAGGTAATTGTGAAATACGCGGATGAACGCAAGGAAGAGCGCTCAGTTGCAGGTCCGGTTTTAGTCAGCGTCATCAATCGTCGAGCGAATGTTGATTGTGTTGTCGGACCTCCTGCTGGCGAAGTCCTGCTCGGTCAGTTGCCATTGGAGGCCATGGATTTGCTCGTCGACTGCAATCAGCGCCAGCTCATCCCGCGTCCCGAATCGCCGATCTTGCCATTGTTGAATCTGAGGTAATCCGCCGATGGCCGACAAAGACCTCCAATCCGTCCAAGCCGCGCGCGATCTGGTTGAAGCCGCTCACCGCGCGCAGGCCGCGGTCGCTAATTTCGATCAAGCCAAGATTGACGCGATCTGCGAAGCGATGGCCGTGGCGGCGCAGCGAGAATCTATGCGCCTCGGCACACTCGCGTGCGAAGAGACCGGTTACGGCATCCCCGCCGACAAGAACGTCAAGAATCTCTTCTCCGCCGTTGACGTTCATAACTACTTCAAGGGGCTGCGAACAGTCGGCGTGG
>Ga0247727_10003022_pt1 | contig 37745 bp, 34 predicted proteins | sample WisWelCaveWW1625_FD_202498 | JGI IMG/M metagenome (GOLD analysis project Ga0247727, IMG submission 202498) | Biofilm microbial communities from Wishing Well Cave, Virginia, United States - WW16-25 | ecosystem: Environmental > Aquatic > Deep subsurface > Groundwater > Cave microbial mat | place...
ATCCGTCGCCGCCGCCGGTCTTGCTCACGCCACGCTCGAAGGTGTACTCGGTGCCGTCCGGATCGGCCGCGGCGGGCTTGGGCTGTTCGAGTAACTCGCAGAGGTCGAGGAAGTGCTGCTGCGACGCACTGCGTTCGCTGAGTTGCACGCGCTGCCATTTCGTGATGAATTGCTGCGGGGTCATGGCGAGGAATGATGCCGAAATAGGCGGGAGGCGGCAAGACATCGAGATCACCTTCCCGTCTGACAGCGTGCGTGCGGCACGATCCGCTGTAATTGCAATCGCATGCTGGAAATTCACACGACTAGCGGTTAGTATTTCGGCCGTTGCGTGCACGAGGTCAATTGACGACGCGAAGCGTAATTGCATGGGGGCTTGCCATGTCCTTCTTCGATTTCCCGCAGTGGCGAACGCCGCGCGGCACGTCGGGCCGGCGACGCCGGCGGGTCGCCGAGACGCTGACCGTGCTTACGAGCGAAATCGAGCGGCTCGAGCTGCGCGAATTGCTCGGCGGATTGCCGGTCATCAACGCGAACAGCGTGATCCTGCCGGCCGAAGGGAATCCGGGGCCGTTCACGCAAGTGCAGATCATCGTCATGTTGTCCGCGACGTCGGCGACTGACGTGACCATGAATTTCGCCACGCAGGACGGCACGGCGAATTCGAACGGATCGGTCAACAACGGCTTTCAATCGGACTACGTCAGCCGGACCGGCGTGCTCACGATCCCGGCGGGCCAATCGAGCGGCACGATTCAGTTTCAGGTCGTAGGCGACAATCTCGTCGAGCCGGGCGAGTCGTTCCAGATCGTGCTGTCCAATCCGTCCGGCGCCATGTTCGACGGCGCGACTTCGAAGACGGTCAGCATCGTGATCAGCGACGACGAGAATCCGAACGACCCCGCCGTGAGCGTGAGCAATCCGACGATCGTCGAAGGCAACAGCGGAACGAAAAACGTGCAGGTCATCGTCTCGGTGTTTCCGACGCCAACGTCGCAGAATCCGATCACGTATTTCTTCTTCACGCCGGACGACACGGCAACGGACCCCGGTGATTATCAGTCGCAGGACGGGAGTGGGACGATCGCCGCCGGCCAAATCGCCGACACGCTCAACATTCCGATCGTCGGCGACCGGTCGAGCGAGCCGACCGAGAGCTTTCTCGTCGTGATCGAGGCTGTTTCGAACGCGAACGTCTCGATTCCCGTCGGCCGCGTCACGATTCAGGACAATGACGGCGGCGGCGGTGGAAACAACACGCGAATCACGATCAGCTCGCAGGACACGGCCACGACGGAGGGCGATTCCGGTACGACCGCGATGACTTTTCCCTTGACCCTGAGCGAGACGTCGTCCGTCCCGATGACGATCAACGTGACGTACAAGGACCGTTCGGCGACTACCAGCGAGGATTACAGCGACGCGGTGCGGCAGAAGGTCATTCCGGCCGGCGCGCTGGCCGATACTCTCGTCGTGCCCGTGCTCGGAGACATGACGCACGAGCCGTCCGAATCGTTCAGCGTCAAGTTGTCCGCGCCGGCCGGCTCGGACGTCGTCTTCAATTCGAAGAAATTCTTCGGCACGATCAACGACAACGACCCGGTGCCGAACATCGTCGTTCAAGCGGCCGTGATGGTGAACGAAAACGCAGACGCGGCGCAGTTCATCGTCTCGCTGTCGAACCCGACGAGCGACCGCTTGAGTTTCAACGTGGAGTTCGTGCCGGGCACGGCGAATTCACCCGACGACTTCAAGAGCAAGCGGCAAAAGATCAAGTTTGTTCCCGGCCAATTCTTGGACACGATTGCCATTCCGATCGTGAACGACAACACGGTCGAGCCGACCGAGACGTTCAACTACACGATCACCAACGTGATGAACGGGACGATCTTGGGAACTGGTTCGGGCGGCGTGATCACAATTGTGGACGACGACTAGTCCTCGAACGGGCGAGCCATCCCTTGGAGTGCGGCGATTCATCGCCGCTTTCACTCGCGGCGCAGCCGCCTTCTCTCACGTGAATTGCACGGCGCGCTTGCGGTCCAAAGGGCGGCTCCGCCGCAAAGCAAAGCGGCGATGAATCGCCGCACTCCAGAGTTCGTAGACTCGTCCGAACGTGGAACGAGTGAGCCACAATCCATGATTCACGTTTTCGACTTTGGCCAGTTCGCGGCACAGTTTCGCTGGGACTACGACCGGTTTTTCTACGAACGTTGGTGCCGCGAAGCACATCGTGCGTTGCTCGACTATCCGGACCGCACGAACGACCACGCGACGGCGAATCTCTTCGTGGCGGCGGCGACGTTGCGCTGCGTGTCGTTTGCCTCTGTGGACCGCAGCGCGCTAGCGCTCGATCTTTCAAGGTGCAGAGCAGTCTCTGGCGGCCGGCCGGTCGTCGTCTTCGACCTGACCGATCAGCCGCGGCCGATTTTCGCCGGCCCCGACCTCGTCATTTGCAAATCGGCGTTTCACGCAAGCGCGTACGATCCGGCATCGTGCGTCGCCATCCCGCAGTTTCCGCGATTCCGATTCGCCGAACCGTTTCGTCGCGCGACCGAGCGTCGTCATTTGGCCGGATTCAAGGGGAACCCGCGGCCGGAGCACGGCGATCTCCGCACGCGGCTCCTCGCGCTCGACGACGGCGAACGATTCGTCGTCGAAGCGGGCGTCTTCCTGCCGCGCGACCTGACGATTTCGCCCGACGCCACCGCGGCGGAGAACCCGCGGCCCAGCGAACCGTCGTACACGCAGATCCTGTTCGATTCCACGTTCGCCCTGCTGCCGCGCGCGTGCGGCTACGCGCTGTCGTACCGCATGATCGAGTGCATGAACGCCGGCTGCGTGCCGGTGATCATCTCCGACGGCTACGTGCTGCCGTTCAGCGAGGTGCTCGACTACAGCCGCTTTTCAGTGCGCGTCGCGGAGTCGGACATCGAACGACTGCCCCAGATCCTCGAATCTCGGTTGCCGGACGCCGACCGCATGCAGGCGGAAGTGTCGCGAGTTTACGAGGAGTATTTTGCATCGACGGCGAAGATCGTGCATCACACGTTGAACATCGTCACAGCGCGGCTGCCGCCCGCGACCTCGCCGGCCGTCATTCGCAAGAATTCTCACGCCTGACATGGGCAATACGCTCGCCGTCATACAGCGGGAGCACGGCCGCGAGGTACGCGGCGGATTCCGCGAGCATCTGCCGTTGATGCGGACTGCGCCGGACGAGTTGAAAATGCGCATCCGGCCACGTGTTGTGCCCGTGAATGAACCGCAAGTAGTAGTGCGGCGGATTGTCCCACGCGATCCAATGGCACGAATGCTTCAAGGCCAAACAAAAAACGGAGTCCTCGCTTTGTGCCAGTTCCGGGTAGCGCAGCGCCGGCCGGTTGCGCGCCATCAGCGTGCCCGCGAATCCACCAGGGAACGAGTCGGCCCAGCCCGCGTCGATCGAAAACGCATACTTGATCTGATGCCGCAGGAAGCACGTCTCCGCCGCTCGTTCCGTCAGCACTTCATGTTGCTTCGCGAGCAGTTCCGGGTGATGCCAGTCGTCGTCGTCCCACTGCACCCAGAGCGCGCCGGGCGGTACGCAGTCGAGCGACCGATTTCTGAGCGAACCGAGGATGTGCCGCCCGTCGAGTTGAATCTGCACGATTCGGTCGGCCGCAACGCCGATGCACTCGAACGAGTAGTCGCCGTCGTTGACGACGACGAGCCGCCGATTCCCGTACGTCTGCGCGAGAAAGCTGAAGATCGAGTTGCGAGCCAGGTGCGCGTGGAACATGTCCTTGCCCGTGACCATCAGCGCGTAGACGGGTTCGCTCGCCGAGTCAAATTGCACCTCGGACAAACCGATCTGACGCGGATCGACGATGATCGATTGAAGCATGGGCATCCTGGACCCTCGCGGCTTCGCTTGCCGCGTCGTATGATCGTGGCAGAATACTCGGTGATGGCCGGCGAATCCAACTCTTGGCGTGGAGCATCCGCTTGATTGTGCGGCCTCGAAAATTGAATTTCTTCACGGCCGTGGGCGACTCTTTCGGCGCGGGCATCGCCGGCAAGGGCTTCGCGCTGGCGCTGGCGGAGAAGGTCGATCTTCGGCTGTCGATATTCAGTTCGCCCGGTTTCGATCTTGCAACGCAGGTTCATTCGCGTGCGGAAGTCGCCGCACTCCGGTTGCTGGCGGCCAAGCCGGTCGCGCGCGAGTCCGCGTCGTTCGTGCGCGGCGCCCCGTCGTCGCGCCGCTGGCTGTGCCCGGCCGACTGGCCGCGGCGACCGGGCACCGTTGCGGCGGATTCCAGCGTGCGACGCGATGGTCGCGGCCCGTTCATCGCACACGTCTTCTTCGAGTTCGAGCGGCTGTTGAGGGAAGAGATCGCGTTCCTCAACGAGGCCGACGTGGTGACGACCGCGAGCGACTGGGCGACGCACGTGCTCCTCGATCACGGCGTGCGGCAAGTTGCAACCGTACACCAAGGAGTGGAACTCGACATCTTCCACCCGCTTCCGCCCGATTCGCACCGGCCGCCGGACCTCGACGGCAAGTTTCTCGTCTTCAGCGGCGGCAAGTACGAGTACCGCAAAGGGACCGATCTCGTGATTGCCGCGTTCGCCGCGTTCGCCGAGCGCCACCGTGACGCCGTGCTGCTCATCAACGCCTTCAACCCGTGGACGTGGACACAATCGGGACTGGCCCATTCACCGCACTTTCAGTTCGCGCCGGTCGCGGCGTATCCATCCGACTTGGCCCGCGTGCTCGTCGCCAACGGCATTCCCGCCGACCGCTTTCGCGTGCTCGTGCCGGGCGACCGGACCGAGTTGGCTCGCACGATGGCAATGTCCGACTGCGGCCTGTTCCCGATTCGCTGCGAAGGCGGCACGAATCACTTCCTCATGGAATTCATGGCCAGCGGCCGGCCGCTCATCGCCACGCACACGACCGGCCTCCGCGACATTCTCCGGCCGGGCGCGAATTGTGTCGCACTCGAGTCGCTCGGCCACGTTGCGCCGAACGTCGCCACGCCCGACTCGGAGCGAGGAACGTGGCAGGAGCCGACGGTCGATGAAATCGTCGCCGCTCTCGAATTCCTTTACGAGCATCGCGGCGCCGGCAATCGACTGGCTCGCGCCGGCCTGACAGACGTCTATCATTTCGACTGGCCACGCCGCGCAACTCGCCTGTTGGAAATCATCGACGCGGCGGAGGCAGGCGCGGCGCTGCCGGCATTCGAACGATCAATCGGGACTGCGCCAGGTTAAGCGGACTTCCGCGGCTGGCGCGATTTTCGACTGTACGTCGCGGCGTTCGGTTTGCTCGTTCGCTGATCTTCCACGCCTCACTTGTCCGAACCGTCGTCAACCGGTTGGTGGTATCAACGGAGCGGCACTCAAGTGTATCCCAGCCAATGCAGTCCCCAGCCGAGCAGCAGCACGTCGGTGATTGCGTGGCTGAGCCATGCGGCGTGGATGCCGCCGGGCCGGCGCAGCAGCCAACTCCAGGCAGCGCCCGCGATGATGAGCGCGGCGGGCACGAGGACAAGCGCGAGAATCGGCAGGTCGCGCATGCCCATGAAGATCAAGACATGCATCGCGCCGAAGGCCGAGGCCGAGATGGACCAGCCGGCTGGCGAGCCCCAGCGTAAGCTGAGTTCACGATCGAGCCACGCGCGAAAGTGCAATTCTTCGAGCGCCGAATTGACGAGAGACAGGAAGACGACGATCAAGATGGCACCGATCGAACCGATCGGGAATCGTGCGTCCAAGCCGGCCCGGATTTTCTCCGGCTCGATTTGCAGACGTGGCAGAATCCAAGTCGCCGCGGCTATCGCCGAGCCGCTGAGCGCGGCGGCGACGAGCACGGCGAGACCCAGCGTTCGGCCGCTCGGCAGCCGCTCGTCGGTCGGCCACAGCACCCGGACGCCGCGAGCCGACTGTCGCGAGTAGCGCCACCAGCACGGCACGGCGAGTTGCACTAACTTGTAAATCGACTGCAGGCCGTAACCGGCGAAACCGAACCAGAGGACCGCGGCCTTCGCGAGAAATGGCGTCGCCGCCAGCGCCAAAATTAACAGAGCCTCACGCCGCGACCGGCCGTCCGGCACGCTCGTTCGGATTCGTGTCGATTCGGATTTCGGCACGCTGGAATTGTTCGTCATGCGGATAGGCTACGTTGCAGTCCTGGTCGTGCTGGCTGTGGCCGCGGCACTGTTCTGGCCGCAAGCCGATTTCGTGGTCAGTCTGCGAGGCGGGCGAGTCGAGTGCAAGAGTAAGCTGCCGCGGAATCTGCAGGTCGGCTCACACAGTTAATATTAGGCGACCTGAAGCTCACTCGGCCGTCTGCCATTTTGTGCACATGGCAGGGCAAAAAGTTGCGAATTCACTTCCGCAGTCACATTTCTCGGGGCGACCGGCAGAGCAGCGAAATAACTGGCCGCACAAGGATATTGACCAATTTCGCAGATTTCGCATAATCCCGCCGCGCTCCCATCGACTTGGCCCGTTCGGGCCGATTGGAACAGAACGGGAACGGAGGAATTCTTATGCAAGCCCGGTGCTTGGTCACCGTCGCGGCTGCCGCTGCGCTCTTGGTAGTTGCAGCCGCCTGCATCGCGGACGATCGCGGCCACAAGAACTCGACCGCGTTCGCGGATTCCGCACGAGGCCCGACTACGGCCGGCGGCTGGCGGCCCGCGCGAAAGCGCCAAGCGATAGACGAATCGAGCGCGAAGAATTCCGCCGATCGAGCCGCTCCCACCGAAGCCAACTCGGACTCCGACGATTCGCAACCGGACATCGGCGGTCCGCAGTTACCGAATTACTTTGCCGCCGCACAGAGTCCCGATGATTACTACGGCTGGCGGGGCACGGCTGATCCGCGACCGCCGTCTCGCGCGGCCTCGACGACGCCCGTGCCCGACTATCGCGGTCAGGCGGATTTTGGCAGCAGGCAATACGATCCGGACTTGCTAACCGCGCAGGCGCCGCGCGGCACGGTCATGTCGGCCGGCGCCGCGCCGTTTCCGGGAGCGCCGCGTCCGCGTTCGGGCGCGTGGAGTCAGCCGGAGGAGGCCGTGGGCTCGCGCTATCAGGAGCCGTATCACACGTCACCGTTCAGCAAAGCCGGCCCGTCGTGCCCGGCAGACCAGGTTCCGCCGCCGGCGTACTCGCAACCGTACGCGCCGCCCTGCCCTGCTCAGCCCGGCGTGCCGTTCACCGATCCGTGCGATCCGTCAAATTTCTACAACTACAAATACACCTGGAACCAGGGCTACTTTTTCGGCGTGGTCGAGGGTTTTCGCTTTGCGGATGACGACACGCGGCTCGCCGGCCGCTTCGGTTTGAATTGGGGCTTGCCGCTGGTGGACGACGCCACCGGCTGGGGCATTCAGGGCGGCTACTCGGCGTCGGTTGCCGAGGGCGGCCTGCAGGAGTTCGCGACCGGCGGCATTTTCTATCGCGGCAACATGCAGTACGGCGCCGCGTTCAACGCCGGCGCGGTCATCGACTGGATGCAGGACAACGCGTTCGACACGGACTTGTACCAAGTTCGCGCCAAGGCCAGCGTCTACTTAGACCGTTTCAACGAACTCGGCGTTTGGGGCGCGGTCAACGTGCGCGACGACGACAAGAGGAACGGGCAAACGCTCGAATCAGTCGATCAGGCGAACATCTTTTATCGACTGCTGCTGCCGGGCGGTTGGGACCTCAGCCCGTTCGTCGGCTGGCGCCAGGAGCCGGACTCGCTGGCACTCGGCGGCAACGTGAGCGTGCCGCTCAGCGATTATTGGGCGGTGATCGGCGGCGGCCACTATACCTTCGTGGGCGACACGTGGAACGCGTTCGTCGGCCTCGAACTGCACTGGGGACCGCACGCGCGGCAGGATTATTTGGGTCAGGACCGACACATGCCGTATTTGCCCGTGGCGGACAACACGAGCATGACGCTGTTCTTGGATCGGCGGTAGAGCTCAGTGGTCAGAGGTCAGACGGGAGGACACGGATGGCTCGGCGGGAATGGAGATGGATCGCGCGGATGTTGGTCATCAGCGTGATTGCCGTGGCGTTGTTTGGTTGGAGCGAACCCGCGCGCGGCGAGGACAAGCCGGCGATCGCATCGCGCGACGAGGCTTCGCTGGCGACCGCGAAGTTACTTGCGCTGAAATTTCGCGACCCGCATTATCTAAAAGGTGTGCTTAGCGGTCTGCCGGTACACATTGCGGCCGACGATCAGACGAATCATCTGGTGGTCGTGGGCAAGCCGGATGAGATTCGGCAAGTTGAAATGTTGGTTCGAGAGTTGGACGTGCCGATTGAGCGGGCGGCAGCGCGGCCGGAACCGGAACTGAAGGTTTACCGGCTCCGGCACCGTCAGCCGGATGAAATCCGGTCGTGCCTGCTGCCGATGATGAGCGATCACGGGAAGATTTCAGCCGACGCCGGCAGCCGGACGTTGCTCATTAAGGATGATCCCGCGGTACACACCGATCTCGCGCTGATTATTCGTGAGTTGGACGTCGATCTGGCGAAGCTCGACGCCGATCGCGCCGCGGAACTCGCCGGCACCCGATCGAACGTGCAGTTCATTGACGCGGCACGTCTAGCCGATGCCGCGCCACCCGCAGCGGACGCGGACCGCCCGCAAAAAAGGTCGCAGCCGACCGTGAAGCTGCAGCTCAAGATTTGCGAGTTGAACCGCACGCGGCTCGAATCCCTGCGAGATTCCGCACCCGAACTCGCCGAACATCCGCTCGTGAGCGAACTCGCGCGACGCGGCGACTGGAACACGGTCGCGAACCGCGCGGAGATCGACGCATGCCTGCCGGCACTCATCGACCACGGCATGCTCCGCGTCGTCGGCGAGCCGGAGATCAGCGTGCTGAGCGGTTACACGGCAACGTTTTTCAAGCAGATGGGCGAACTCGCGGCGCCGCTCGTGATCGAAGACGACACGGGACTCGACGCCGTGACACAGGTCGCCGGACTCGGCGTCGATCTCAAATTCCTGCCGACCGTCGCCGGCCCGGACCGCATTCGACTCGAAGCCGCGCCGGTGTTCGCGCCGCCGGCCGAAGGCGCCGAGAACGACGGCGATCGCCAGCCGGCGTTCATCGCGGTCGAAGTCCGCTACGGAGAAGTGTTCGCGATGAGCGGCAAGGTGTGCGAGCGAATGGAGCCGGCCTCGCCTGCCGCCACGAGTAAAGTTCCGCTGCTCGGCCAGTTGTTGCGTGCGAAGCGGCCGGCGAAACGCGAATCCGAATTGCTCGTGCTGGTGATTCCGGAAATTGTCGTCGCAGTCGAACCGGCTGAAGTCGCGCACGAGCCACGCGCTGAGCGGCGCGAATAGCGACGATACGCACCCGATGCGTGAGCGAGGAAAGATTGTCCGCCGGCCGTTCGTGACCCTCGCGAACGCTTGAATTCTTGTGAGCGCGGGCGAACGCCGGCGAAATCGTGATCCATTTTCAGGAGCCGCCGATGACCGACCGAGAACCGTCGAGTGCGTCGCGTCGTGAGGAGCCGGCACGCCCGCGTCGTCGCTGGCCGCGTCGGCTGGCGTTTGTGCTGCTGCTCGTCGGCACGCTCGTGTATTTCGCGCCGTGGCTCGCGTGCCGGCCGGCCGTGCGCGACGCGATCTTGACGAAGTGCGTGCCCGTGGAGGCCGGGCAACTGCAGGTGGCCCGCGTCTCGCTCGGCTGGTGGTGGCCGACGGAGTTGAGCGGTGTGCGGTATCGCTCGGGCGATGTCGAGTTGGTGGCCAAATCGGCCCGGTGCAATCGAACGCTCGTGGACTTGCTGCGCGATCCGAAGAATCTTGGAGTGATTGAGATCGCGTCGCCGCGGATTACGTTGAAGCAACCCGCGACGCCAAAATCCGCGGACGGTAAGCCGGCGACGCCAGCTAATCCGTCGCCGCGTGGCGCCGCTGCGTCTGCACCGCTGGAATTCTACGTGGATTTCCGCGCGACTGGCGGCAGCGTGACGATTGTGGACGCCGCGGGTCGCTCCGAATGCGTAGCGCGCGACATCGAGGTTCGATTCACCGCCGCGCCGGGCGACGACCACGCCACGTTTCAGCTCGGCACGCGCACCGGCGATCCGCAAGCCACGGCGCACGTCGCCGCGAAAGGCACGCTCGCGTGGCCATTCGACGGCTCGCCGGAACACGTGCGCGATGGACAGCTCGACCTCGTCGGCGTGGACGCGCGGCTACTCGAACATTGGCTGGCGAAGTACGTCCCGGCTGCCGCGGCCAGCGGACCGGGCGGCGCGTTTCAACTCGGCGGCCTCATCTCCGGCTCGGCCGAACTCCGTCGCCGGGCGGACGCCGTCGAGTGCCGCACGAATTTCGAAGTGCACGATTTTGCGTTCGCCCCGGCCGCGGCCGAATGGTCGCTCGCCGAGCCGACCGTCTCGCTGGTCGCCGCCGGCAACTTCCGCAGCAACGCGCTCGCGCTCGATTCCGCGCGCCTCACCTCGAGCATTGTCTCGATCGACGCCCGCGGCACGATCGACGAACTGAGCGGCAAGATGCTGGCCAAACTCGACGGGTTCGTCACCTGCGACTGGCACGAACTCGCGCCGCTCATTCAGCAATTGAGCGGCGAGGAGATTCGCTTGAACGGCAAGGACCGGCGGCCGTGGCGCCTGCAGGGCCCGCTGGCCGGCCAATCGGCGTCGTCGCTCGTCGCCATGATCGAAGCGGACTTGGCGACCTACTGCGACCTCGCGCACGTGCGCGGCTTCGACCTCGGGCCGCTCGACCTGGCCGGGCACTGGAAGGACGAAGTGTGCCGCGTGGACCCGGTGCAGTTTCCATTTCAGGACGGCCGCGTGAACGTTCAGCCAACCGTGCGATTGGTGAACGGCGTTCCGCTCTTGACGATCGCGCCGGGCCGCGTGCTCGATCAGATCAAGCTGACGCAGCAACTCTGCGACGGTCTGCTGCGTTACGTCGATCCGCTGTTCAATATTTCCGGCGACTTCCGCGGCCGGTTGTCGCTCGAGTTGGACCAGTTCGAGATGCCGCTGGGCGACCGCGGTTACGAGCACGCCACGCTGTCCGGCCGGCTGATTTTCGACAACGTGGAATTTACGCCCGACCGCGCGCTGGCGCAGGTGCTTGCCGTCGCCGGCCTCGGCCCGAATCCGACAATCCGCACGTCGCAGGACATCGCGATCCGGCTGGAAAACGGACGAGTGCATCATTCGGGTCTCATGGTCCCGATTGGCGGCGACAAGATCACGCTCGACGGCTGGGTGGGCCTCGATCACTCGCTGTCGGTCCGGCTCAGTCTGCCAGTCACGGAGAGCATGGTGGGCGACAAGCGAATCGCCAAGCTGCTGCGGGGCCAGCGCATCGAACTGCCCGTGACCGGTACGATCGAACAGCCTCGAATTCCCGACGGTGCCCTTACTCAAGGCGTCCAGCGACTTGTCCGCACGGCGGTGCGCGACCAGCTCGAAGGCGATGGCGAGGACGTGCTACGCAATCTCCTCAAGCGCACTCTGAAGTAGCCCGGCCGGCGGAAACGTAGTACGACTCCACGCCCGAATCCCCGGCAGACCGAATGTCGCGAAACTGGGAGTCGCCGCTTCGCCGGGCCGGGTCACGCCTTTTCTAAAAATTTTTCCAAAATTCGCTTGCAATTCACCGCGACGGACGGCCTAATATGCAAGTCCGGTCGTTCCCTTGCAGGAGGGTGACGGCTGGCAGACACGCCACGACAAGCGTTTTTTCTTTCATTCCGTCATTTTTGGAGGGCACAGTCATGGTAAAGAGGGGTCGTCATGGTTTCACGCTGATCGAACTGTTGGTCGTGATCGCCATCATCGCGGTGCTGATCGCACTGCTGTTGCCGGCGGTCCAGATGGCGCGCGAGGCCGCGCGGCGAACGACATGCCGCAACAATCTGAAGCAGATTGGCCTGGCGATGCACAACTATCACGCGACGCACAGCCGGTTCCCGTTCGGGACGTACCTTGGACCACCGGCCACGAACGCCTGGAATCGCACCATCGGTTGGACGCACATGGTCCTGCCCTACATTGAACAGGATCAAATCTACAACTCGATTAACTTCGACCACAGCATCGCGCTGAACGTCGCGTGGGGCCAACCGCGTGCGGAAACAAATCGCACGGCCTGCTTGCAGGAGATTGAAGCGTTCCTTTGCCCGACCGACATCCTACCGCCGCGGTTCAGCGTGACGTTCGGCGGCCCGAATCCGGTCGTGCCGATCCGGCCAATTTCATACGCCGCGTGCATGGGAAGCCGCCATCAGCGTTGGCTGGAAAACGACGGCGTCTTCCACTACTTTTCCAGCTACAGCACGAACAACATCGTTGACGGCACGGCCAACACGATGCTGGGCGGTGAGACCGCTCAGAAATTCAAGCTGAACACGGGCTGGTACACCTGGTGGAACTTCCAGATTTGGGTCGGCATCGGCGGCGGAACGACGTTCGTTCCGACACTTGCTCATACGATGCCGAAGCTTAACGCCCCGATGAATTGTCCTGATGGAGGATGCGGCGGAGCTGCCCTACCGGCTGGTTGTCTACCAGTGCCACCGTGCCCGACGGCGGCCGACAACACCCAGTTGAATTTTGACCAGCACGAACACCTCGGCCAATTGGGCTTCCGAAGCTACCACCCTGGCGGGGCTCACTTCGGCTTCATGGACGGTACGGTCAAATTTATTAGCGACAACATCGAGATCAGGTTGTACCGAGCGCTTTCGACAAAAGGAAAGCAAGAAACGATTGACAATGCTTCCTTTTGATTCGCAGGCTTGAGAACCCTTTTGAAGGAGATGCCGCATGCGGTCATTGTTTGTTTTGTTGGTTGCGACCGCCGTGATTGGTTGCAACGGTGCATCGGCTAACAAGGCGGCAGACAAGCCGTCAGACGTGGTGGCCGGACAGCCGATCGCTCCCGACGAACCGACGGCCAACTCCGAAGGCGAGCCGCGGCCCGAGGGTGCAGGCGCAATCGGCGTGTCGAAAGTCTCTGAGTGACAGGGCTGAGGCTGCGGACGCACAGCGAACGCAAGCCGCTAAACGAAGTCGTGAAATGATCCGGCGGGTTGGCCCCGCCGGATCTTTTTTTATGGAAATTGCCGAGAAGCCTTCTCATTGGCAACTGGGCTTCCAGCCGTTTGTCGCTGGGTGCGAACGACTTGTGCGACTGCCTACCAGAAATCCGAAATAAATAAGAAAGTTATTTGGATCGACTTCCTAGAACATTGAACACGATAGAAATAAGTTTTTGTGGCATTCAGAGTACTTGGAAGTCGACAGAAATAAGTTTTTGTTGCATTCGGAATACTTGGAAGTCGATAAAAAGAAGTTTTTGTGACATTCTGATTACTCGGAAGTCGACAGAAATAAGTTTTTATCGCATTCCGAATACTTGGAAGTCGATAAAAATAGGTTTTTGTGGAATTCCGAGTACTTGGAAGTCAGACAAACTGAAATTGCGGCTGATTCACACAACGCCTAGATCGCAAAGCTAACCAGGTAAATATCTTAAGGAAATATCCACCGATAACTCATACGGTGGATGGCTCGCATACTCGATCGGGAGACCAGTTCGATGATTCCCCTCGGTGCCGTGCAGCGAGTAACATCGTACGGCCTTTGATTCCGATGAAAATGCGCCAATACGCGGATGCACTACAGTTTGCTCAGCGCCAGGTGCGGCACTTGATCGAGCGCCATCCTGACTTCCTGCCGATGTACACGACCGGCGGCCGGTGGCACCACGCGGGTGAAGCGTGGACCGATTGGTGCGGCGGCTTCCTGGCCGGCATGATGTGGCTGTTTCACCAACGAACTGGCGACGCGTGGTGGCGCACGCAGGCGGAACACTATTCGAATCTGCTCGAACACCGCAAACTGGACCGGCACGTTCACGACCTTGGCTTCATTTTCTTGAACACCCATCGTCGGTGGTTCGAGGTGAGCAGCGACCCAAGCCGCATGGACATCGTCGCCGAGGCGGGCGTTACGCTGGCCGGGCGGTTTCAGCCCGAGGGCCTTTACCTGGCGTCATTCATCGGCCCGCACAGTTTGTTCATCGACATCATGATGAACGTCCCGCTGCTCTATGTTGCCGCCGAGTGGCTGGAGGGGCAGTATCGGGTTGAAGGTTCAGTTGCGAGTGACGAGTTGAATGCCGAAATTGCTACGATCAGCGGAATGCTTCGCTTCACAGCGATCGCGCACTGCCTCACGTCTCTGGAATATCTCGTTCGCCCGGACGGCTCGACCGCTCACGAGGCGGTCTTCGACACGGCGACGGGTGAATTCTTGCGCGAGAGCACGCAACAGGGATTGCGGGCCGATTCGTGCTGGTCACGCGGCCAGGCGTGGGCATTGTACGGATTCGGAACGGCATTCCGGCATACGGGCGACGAGGATTATCTGCAGACGGCGTGTCGCTGCGCCGACTATTTTCTCGCGCGCCTGCCGGCAAGCCAAGTGCCGTACTGGGACTTCGACGTGCCTGACGGACAGAATCAGCCGTGGGACAGTTCGGCAGCCGCGATCGCCGCGTCCGGTCTGCTGCAGCTCGCCGAGTTGACCGAGCGAACGCCGGATGTTGCCACGCGCTACCGCGAGGCCGCGCTGCGGATACTGGACGCACTTTGCTCCGATCAGTTTCTCGCGAGCAGCACGGCTGGCGAGGAAGGTATTCTGCTGCACGCCGTCTATCACATTCATAAAGGACTTGGCGTCGATGAATCGGTAATGTGGGGCGACCACTTTTTTGTGGAGGCCCTCGTGAAGGCGCTCACATGGATGGAGAAGGAACGTGGCTGAAACGGTCTTGATCACGGGCGCGACGGGCAACCTCGGTGCCAAGTTGCGGCGGCATCTCGAAGGTCGCTTCGAGCTGCGGCTACTCGATATCGACCCGCGCGGCGACGACGACGTGCAGCCGGTCGATCTCAGCCAGTGGGACGAAGATTGGGTGGAACAATTTCACGACGTGAACTCGGTCGTTCACCTCGCGGCCGACCCGATGGCGCATCAGGTCTGGCCGAAACTGATCGGCCCTAACGTGGACGCGGTGGCGAACGTGTATCAGGCCGCGGCCCTGGCGGGCGTCGAGCGAGTCATCTTCGCAAGTTCCAACCACGTGATGGGTGGCTACCAGCATGAGCCGGAGCCGGCCAAGATCACGACGGACCTCGCGGCCCGGCCGGGGACGAAATACGTCGTCGCCGGTGAGCCGCGCGACAGCACGCCGTACGCGACCGCGAAACTATTTGGAGAGCGGCTCGGCAAATCGTTCGCTGACTCGATGGGCCTTTCCGTGATCGCCGTACGCATCGGCTGGGTTCGGCCCGGCGAGAATCGGCCCGACGAGATTCCCGCCGAACGCGGTCCGTGGTTCCGGCTGATGTGGCTGTCGAACCGCGACTTCTGTCAACTCATGGAACGCACGATTGCGGCCGACCCGGGAATCTCGTTTGCCGTCATCAACGGCATGTCGGCGAATACCGGCATGCGCTGGGACATCGACGCCACGAGCGAGTGGGTCGGCTACGAGCCGCAGGATGACGTGAATCGCCCGGCGCGCGCGAAGTGATTACAATTCCGGCCATGAAATTCGCCATTTGCAACGAGCTGTTTGAAGGTTGGCCATTCGACCGCGTGTGCCGATTTGCGAAATCGGTCGGTTACGACGGACTGGAACTGGCCCCGTTCACGCTCGCGGCTCGAATTAGCGATGTGACGCCGGCTCTGCGCGCGGAGTTGCGACACCAAGCGGCCGACGCGGGCGTCGCGATCATCGGGCTGCACTGGTTGCTGGCCAAAACGGACGGTTTTTACCTGACGTCGCCCGAGCGCGCCGTGCGCGAGCGGACCGCCGATTACTTGGTCGCGCTCGCCGAAGCGTGCCGCGATTTCGGCGGCGACCTGATGGTATTCGGCTCGCCGAAACAGCGTTCCTTGTTACCGGGCGTTGACCGCGAGCCGGCAATGGCGTGGGCCGCGGAGACGTTTCGGCTGGCGATGCCGCGCGTAGCCGCGTGCGGCGTGAAGATCTGCATGGAGCCGCTCGCGCCCGCCGACACCGACTTCATCAACACGTGCGCCGACGCCGTGCTACTGATCGAACTCGTGGCCCACCAGGATTTCGTGCTGCACCTTGACGTGAAGGCGATGGCGAGCGAGCCAACGCCGATCGTGGACCTGATTCGCACGCACGCCGCGCGGGCCGGACACTTCCACGCCAACGACGCCAACCTGCGCGGCCCCGGATTCGGCGACACCGATTTTGTGCCGGTATTCAAGGCCCTACGCGAGTCGGGCTACGACCGGTGGGTGTCCGTTGAAGTGTTCGACTACAAGCCGGACCCGGAAACGATCGCACAGCAGAGCATCGAGTACATGCGGAGATGTGTTGAGCGTTGAATCGTTGAACCGGCTTTGCCCGTTGAACCGTTCAACTCTTTGCCTCCGGCTCTTCCGGCAGCAGCACGTGATGATACAGCAGTGCCGCCGCACAGCCGCCCAAGACCGGCGCGAGCCAGTAGCACCAGTGCAGGTGGAAGTCACCGAAAACGAACGCGGGGCCGAACGACCGGGCCGGATTCATGGACGCGCCGGTCAGTGCGCCACCCGCGAGAATGTCAAACGTGACGGTCAGCCCGATGCCGAATCCGCCGATCTTCACGGCCTTGCCGCGCTCGTCAATGGCCGTGCCGAAGATCGCCGTGACCAACAAGAACGTCAGGATGAATTCGACGAAGATGATCATGCCGATGGAACTCTCGGCCCATTCCGGTGGCAGCGGGATGCCAAGCTTCGCCTCGGTGACGGCCTCCGGCGGGAAGATCGCATGGCACGCAATCGCGGCCACGGTCGATCCGAGCAGTTGCGAGACGATGTAGCCGCCGGCGACGGGCGGCGCAATCCGGCCGGTCGCAAGAATTCCGATGGTCACGGCCGGGTTGAAGTGTGCGCCGGAAATCCCGCCGAACGCGTTGACCGCCACGGACAACGCCAACCCGTGTGCCAGTGCGATGCCGACGATTCCCGCACCGCTCCCCACCGCCTTCGTTGTGCTGAGAATCGCGGCGATGCCGGCGAAGCAAAGGAAAAAGGTGCCGAGGAATTCCGCCAGGCATGGTCGAAACATTTTCATCCGTCACTCCTTTGCGAGCACTGCGGGGACAACGACAATGATCAATCGACGAGCGGCAGCTTTCGGGAGATCAGCCTTGCTCAAACACGAAACCCGAGCATTCGATCACCCACCGCGCACCGATGCGAAGCGAATCAAAGCGGCCTGCCGCGTGATTGTCAAGTGTCACGGGGTGGCTTTTGCTTGCGTCTTGCGTGCGTGCCGCCAGCCAGCTAGCCTCTCGACTGCGCATTTTGTTTTGCGAACGGCATGCAGCCCGACTGCTACTCTAGACCTACCGTGATTGGGAGATTGACCACCATGAGGATTCAACGCCAGTGGATGTGCTTTACGAGCACAACTCACCACTACAAACACGAAAGGACAGTCATGAAAGCCAACGTTAGATTCCAGAGGTTTTCGACTACGTTGGGCGTTGTGCTGCTTGTCTGCGGCACGGCGACGGTTTGCATCGCGGAAGAAGACTTCCCCGCGCTCGTCAAACGCCTGCAACAGGAGAAACCGGCGTTCGCTGAGCGACAGCAGAAGTTACTCGCGGAACGCTACGACATTGCCGACCGACCCGCCAAGGGCGTCACGATGTCTCGCGGCAAAGCCGTGCAGGATGGCGTGCGAGCGCGGCTGCCCAAGGAAATGACTTGGGAAAAGCTCGCGGCCATGCCGCCGGAGGAAATCAAGAACAAGAACCTGTGGCCGGCGGGCTTCTATCCCTTGCCGCATCCCCATCACGAAGCGGGCGGCATGATCTTCCCCAAGCCGCTCATCGACGAAACCAAAAAGCAGACCGACCGCGACCTGACGCGATTCGACCTCGACTATGACTTGCCGCAGCATTTGCTGCCGGAATTCCCGGCCCCGATCTATCTCACGACGCGACCCGACTTGGGCGACGTGTCCAAAGGAAATCTGGTCACGCTGGCCAACTTCAACGACCTGTTCAAAGACTTCCTCAATCCCAAGCAACTCGAAGGCCTGCGGTTGCTGGTGACGCCGTTCCCGCAAGCTCAGTTCAACGCCACCGAGGATCGTCGGAGTTTGAAAGGCCATCAGGGCGTGGCGTGCTTCGACTGCCACGCCAATGGCCATTCGAACGCCGCCACACACACGGTCGGCGACATCCGCCCGAACGAGCACCGTCATCGCATCGATACCCCGTCGCTGCGCGGCGTCAACATTCAGCGCCTCTTCGGTTCGCAGCGTGCGATGAAGAGCGTGGAAGACTTCACCGAGTTCGAGCAGCGCGCCGCCTATTTCGACGGCGACCCGGCGCAGGCGACGAAGAAGGGCGTCAACATCCTTGAGCGCGGCAGCCAGGTGCACTTCATGGCCGAGTTTCAAGACCTGCTCGACTTTCCCCCCGCGCCCAAGCTGAACATCCTGGGCAAACTCAATCCTGCCAAGGCCACCGAGAGCGAGCTGCGCGGGCAGGAGCTGTTCATGGGCAAGGCCCAGTGCGCCGCGTGCCACCCCGCGCCGTACTACACCGACAACCTCATGCACAATCTGCAAGTGCAGCGATTTCACAAAGAGACGATGATCAACGGTCGTAAATCGTCCGCCGACGGCCCGATCAAAACGTTCCCGCTCCGTGGCATCAAGGACTCGCCACCGTACCTGCACGACGATCGCTTGCTGACGCTCGATGACACGGTGGAGTTCTTCAACCTCGTCTTGGAGTTGAAGCTGAATGCGCAGGAGAAGAAGGATCTCGTGGCCTTCCTGCGAGTGCTGTAAGAATTCCACTGAAACCACGAGACGGTGCCCGTCAGCGGGTCGCGGACGGCGGCAGACCGGCCGACGGGATGGCCTATTGACTGTGGCGAAAAAAACCCGGCTTCGCGATGAAGCCGGGTTTTTCATTTCGGTCAAGATCGAAACGCTACGCACCGATTGCGGCGCATTGAAGGTCATACGCCTGTTCTACGAGTAGGTCCCAATTCTCCTTCACGTAGCCGGGCGGTCCACCCTTCTCCGCCACCCACTCGGACACTCGTTCGGTTGGCACCATCTCGATGGCGTCCCACGGGCAAACCAGAAGCGTGTACGGGCTGTCCTTCGGGCCGGGCAACCACACGCAAACGTGGCAGCCAACGCAGCGTTCCAGATCGATCTGGCACCAACTCTGCAGGCCGGCACTCTCCTCGCCAGGCACTTTGACGATGCAATCGACCGGGCAGACTTCAATGCACGCTTCGCAGCCGGTGCAGTTGTCGGCGTTGATCACCGCAAGTTCCTTGGGCAACTTCTTGCGGGCCTTGCCCGTATGTTGTGCCATGACGTCAGTCCTGATGCTGAGTGTTTTTCGTCTGCAACTACTTCGTGCTCCCGGTGCGCCTACGAGGCCACTTCGACTGGCTCAGGCATTGGCTCTTTTACGATGCGGACGAAGTGATGTCCCTTGCCCTTGCCGATCAGGTCGGCTGCCTTGTGGTCGGCCTCGGTACGCTGCGCGTAATCGAAAACGGCGACCTGCTTGAGACTGTCGTTGACGACCGCCCAACGGACTCGCATCCGAACCGGGGCCTTTGTCTTCGCGCTCTTGCGCACGCGCGGCTTGGCAGCCTTGGCCGGTTTCTTCGGCGCAACTGCTGCATCGTTTGGGGCGTCGAGCGTCGCGGCAGTCGATTCGGCAGCCTCGGACGCTCGTCGCAAGTCCATACGGTTCAATGTCCTACGGGCCATTGCTAAGTCCTTCTGAAAGTGAATCGTCGGTTCGGGCCAGCTCAGCGAGCCGCACGAAGGAATGCATGTTACCAGGTTTCACAATTTTTTGCATGCCACGCGACAAGAATTCCGAGCGAATCGTTGGTGGTGAGATTGCGCCGGATTCGGCGCGATTCCGTATCATGGTTGCGTGACGACAAGACCGAGCATTTCGGCGCTGACTTGGTAGACTTGCGTCGAGCCGGTTGATCGGCCGGCGACGGCGTGTTCTGCTTTGGAGAACTCTGATGACGGGTCGTCGAGTTGCGTTAGTAACCGGCGCCGGAAAGCGCCGTGTGGGAAACGTCGTGGCGCGGCGGCTTGCCGAGCGAGACTTTGCCGTAGCGGTACACTACCGCACGTCGGCGGAGGACGCGGCGGAGTCCGTCGCTGAGATCAAGGCCGCTGGCGGCGAGGCGATCGCGGTACACGCCGATGTCGCCATTGAGGCCGATGTCGATCAGATGGTCGCGGCGGTCGTGAACCGTTTCGGCCGCATCGATGTGCTCGTCAACTCGGCCGCCGTGTGGCGGCCGAAGCGACTCGAGGACATCACCGCGGCCGACGTGCGACAGCAATGGGAAGCGAATTCGCTCGGCACTTTTCTGTGCGCGCGCTGCGTCGGGCTCATGATGTGTCCCCAACCGACCGGCGGGTCGATCATCAACATTGGCGACTGGTCCGTGGCTCGGCCGTATCGTGACTACGCGGCCTATTACGTGTCGAAGGGAGCGATAGCGACGTTAACACGATCGCTTGCGGTGGAATTCGCCGCGCGAAATCCGCAGGTGCGGGTCAACTGCGTCATGCCCGGCCCGGTCATGCTGCCGCCGGAGTTGTCGCCGGCTGAGCGCGAATCGATCGTTCGCTCGACGCTCGTGAAACGCGAAGGAATGCCGGACCATGTTGCGCAGGCTGTGCTATTCTTCGTGGAAAATGATTTCGTGACGGGTGTGTGCTTGCCGGTTGACGGCGGGCGGACGATTTATCCGGGCGAGGACGTCTGTCGTCAGTAGTCCATTTTCCGATCTTACAATACAGCCCACGCAACAACACACAACTGAAGACCGACTACCCCATAAACGCCGGATCGCGCGACACCCGAGGGAGATCCATCTCCGTCTGGTGCGCGCGACCTTGGCTCGGTGACCCCGCGGTCCTTTCGGAGCCGCGGAGTTGACCTGATTGTCCCTGGGCCTGGCTTCCCTGCCCAATGCCTAGGGTGAATTCCGCGTCCCCGTGGCTCCCAGCGCCTGGCATTCCCTGCCTGCCACGCAGGACTGCCGACATTCCCTGTCGGTGAAATGGGACTCGGTAGAGTCCCCCGCCCCCCTGGTGTTCCGATATCTTGTGTGCGTCGGCAGCCGAGAGTTGGCGACTGTCCCGACGATTCAGACTTGCTTACCGCCAGTATTCATCGGCGCGGCTGCGCTCCGGCATTCAGCAATTCTGCCGAACTCGGCGGTTCTCGCGACGTTAGAGGCCTTTGCGCAGAGTGGCATTAGGCCAGCGAATCGGATGCGATTGCGACGGTCGTGTCGATTATGCCGCGGCGAAAACTGCGTGCGCATCAAATCCTGATTAGTCGCAAGAAACTTCGCAGTGGCTCTTGCAAACGGCGATTCGAATAAGCCAAGATTGTGTCGCCAACACACAGACTCGATACTTCGATTGGGAACTTTTAAGGAGGAAAACATGCAGCCCAAAATGCTCGCGAGTGTGATCGGCGTGTGGTCGGTTGCCGCCTTGATGATGGCGGTCGTACCCGTGTCGGCGCAAGAGCCGGCTCCGCACGCCATGCCGATGGACGGCTCCGTGATCGTGCACGATTCCGACGGCGGGTGCAGCCCTTGCAACAAGTGCCGGTCGAGCGACCCGTGTAAAAAATGCTTCAAGAAGACGTGCAAGCCGTCGTGTCCGCCGCTCGTTTCATACAAAGGGTGCCCGGCACCGTGCGCGGTCGATCGCGTGGTGACAGTATCGCGACGGTGCGGTTGCTCGGTTGACGTCGCGATCAAGGTCCCGGCAGGCTGCGAAAAGGTCAAGAGGGAGCGTGACGGCGACGTGCGCTACGAGGTCGGCCGTTATTGCGTACACATCGACTGGGAGGATGGCGGGAAGAAACTGAAGGTGCGGTATCACAGCTAAACACTGTCGGCGGTTCAACCGATCGAATCAGCCGGGCCGAGTTCATCGGCCCGGCTCTTTTCTTACGTGTGGCGCCGATCACCCGCGACGCAGGCCCCGGCCGGGAGTTGCCGGCGTTCGCTGCCCAGCGCGCAGCACGAACGTGCCGTTCACCAGCACGTGCTCGACGCCGTCGGCCAGCACTCGGCCATCGTCGAACGTCGATCGGTCGATGAATCGCGTCGGGTCGAAGCAGACGATGTCGGCGGCTTTGCCGCGCTCGATGAGTCCGCGGTCGCGGAGGCCGTAGCGCCGCGCGGCGTGGCCGGAGAGGTGATACACCGCGTCCTCGACGCTCCAAAGTTTTTCGTCGCGCACGTAGCGGCCCGCGTACTTGGCGAACGCGCCCCAGCCGCGCGGGTGCGGGCGACTGCCCACGAAAATGCCGTCGCTGCCGGCCATGTGCCTCGGGTGCCGCATGAAGGCGTGAATGTCCGAGTCCGTGCGGCCGCGGTGAAAGTGAACAATGCCTACATTGAGATTCGACGCGACGAGCACATCGCAAATGAAGTCGCCGGGCGACTTGCCCGCGTCGGCCGCCGCATCGAGCAGCATCTTGCCTTCAAGATGCCGGAACTCCGGCGCGGCGATCGCCGAAAGTTTCAAATCGTTGTGCGCGTATTTCGGCTGCTGAAACCAGTCCTTCAATTGCTCGCGCACGGCCGAGTCGCGTAGCCGCGCGAGCGTCGCGTCGTTGCCGCCCTCTTGCACCCACGGCGGCAATGCGACCATCGCGAGGATCGAACTGCCGGCCAAGTACGGGTACAGATCAAACGTCAAGTCAATGCCGGCGGCGCGGTCGCGGTCCACACGCGGCAGCACCGGCTCGGCCCGCGCGTTGAAATGCGAAATATGCACCGCGACGCCCGCCTCGCGCGCGATCGTGTTCACTTCGTCCATCGCGCCGAAGACGCCACCGGGCGCGTAGCTTCGCATGTGGGTGACGTACACGCCGCCAAACGGTGCAATCTCGCGCGATAGCTCGACGAGTTCCGCCGTGTCTGCGTACCGGCTCGGAATGTAATCGAGGCCGCTCGACAACCCGACCGCCCCCTGCTCCATCCCCTCGCGCACCAGCCGCCGCATCGCCGCGGTTTCAGCCGGCGTCGCGCGGCGGTCCGTCACCCCCATAACCGCCATCCGCACGTTCCCATTCGGCACGAGGTACGCCATGTTGATCGCGACTCGGCCGTCGAAACGGCTGAGATACTCGTGTACGCCGCACCAGTCCCAGCCGATCTCCGGGTTGCCATTGAACCCGGCCGTGTACCGCCGAAAGTAATCAATCACCGCGCGGTCGCCCGGCGCGTACGAGCTGCCGTCCTGCCCGATGAGGTACGTCGTCACGCCCTGCCGCACGGCCGGTTCGTGCAACGGATCGGCCAACACCATCGCGTCACCGTGCACGTGCGTGTCGATGAATCCGGGACAGACGACCAGCCCGGTCGCGTCGATCGTCTCCGCCGCCTTCGCGCCGTCCAACGGCCCAACTTCGCCGATGCGGTCGCCGGTCACGGCCACGTCCGCTCGAAAGCGGTGCTTGCCGCTGCCGTCCACCACGAGTCCATTCCGAATCAGGATGTCGAACATGCGAATTGCGTCCTATGGTCAAAGGAAATGCGGCGTAACATCAGGGATGCGAGTTAGGGTCGTCCACCTGAATCGCTTCGGCACGCGCGGCGGCGTTGAGTTCCTGATCGGCCGAGACGAGCGTGGTCGGCGGCAGGGCGTGAGCGATTCGACGTTCGTTCAACGCGAGCACGGCCGAGAGTCGAACCGAATCGTACGCACGCAGGGCATGACGACCTGCCAAATCCACCGCTCGCCGCAACACGGGCTCGGTGATTTCAACAACGAGATATTGTTGGTCAAAGTCGAGGTCGAACTGGGTTTTGGCCAACGTTGCATCAGCGGGCGAGAGGTTTCCGGCCTTCGTCCGACGGGCGATTGCGGATGCAACTTCAACAGCGGAGATTGCCGCCACAAAGATCGGATTGCCGGCGCTCGGAAGTGCAAGAGACGAAACCCACGCCGAGCCGACCTCGGCCACGTTGCGCTTTACCAGGGCACAGGCGTCGCGAAAAAGATCAGCCACTTAACGACGATCCTCGATTATCGTTTCTGAAAGCGGCTTCCCCTGGATATGCACGAGTTGGCGCGGCCGTGCGACTGAACTGCCGTGGGCTGCCTTCCGTTTCCTGAGCAAACCCGCCACAACCAACTCGCGTTCGAACGCATCCTCAGCGGTGGAGTACTCAGCAGGAGCAGCCGACTGATTCAATGCCTCGCGGACTCGCCGCTGGTCATCCGGCGAAAGTGCCTCGACCTCTCTGATGAGTGTTTCGATATCAACGCTCATGTGAATTCCTCCATATTCCACATCTTACAGGAAACGATTCGCCATCTCAAAGCCGCCCAGATGAGTAAATCGTTGAGCGGTCTCCGCCACGTCGTGTCGCTGGCTAATAATCAGGCGACGGGGCATCTACTTCAATGAATCGGTTTGTCACGCAATCTCTCGCGAAGGCTGCACCGGATGGGGAGTCCAAGTATGGAATTAGCTCTGGTTCGTACTTCGCAATCGTGTTTACGTCGTACACCTCGTGATTTGCGGGGTTATCGATGTATTCCGGCGATTCCGTCCCGGGCATGAAGCGCCATCCACTGTCTAAATCGTCGTTCGGAGACTCTCGGTACATGAAACCCAATCTACGACCGTCGACGGTGATCATGTCAGTCGCAATGCAGCTACCTCGGTTCGTGGCGATTGGCCGGATCTGGTCGGCTTGGAGACGGAATTTCTTCTGAGACACCGTATTTCCTCATTTCATTTCCACGCTTTCAGAACATCGACGCCCGCCACTCTAGTGCGCACGCGGTACACTGAACTCCGCGCGGTGATGAAAAGCGTGCGGCGGTCGGGGTCGCCCCAGCAGCAGTTCGAGGGTTTCTCGGGGAGATCGAGGATGCCCAGTCGCTTACCGTTCGGGTCGAAGACCCAGACGGCTTCCGGGCCGGCACACCAGACGCGGCCGTCGTTGTCGATCTTCATGCCGTCCGGGCTGCCGGGAGAGTTCGATGCCATTTCGGCGAAGACGCGGTTGTCAGTGAGGCTGCCGTCGGCATGGACCGTGAAAGCGCGAATGTGTTTTCGCCCGCTGTCGTCGATGTAGAGAGTTTGTTCGTCGGGCGAGAATGCCAGCCCGTTCGGTTTGTCGAAGTCGTCGTCCGCCAGCGTGAGTTCGCCGTCCGGGCCGATTCGATAGACGCCCTGAAAATCCAACTCGCGATCCTTGGCCTCGACGCCGTATGGCGGGTCGGTGAAGTAGATTGAACCGTCGGAACGCACGACGACGTCGTTCGGACTGTTTAGTCGCTTGCCGCGAAAGCGCTCGGCTAGCGCGATGACCGCGAAGTCCGTTTCAGTTCGCGACACGCGCCGATTGGCGTGCTCGCACGCGACGAGCCGGAACTGCCGGTCGAACACGAGGCCGTTGGAGTTGGCACTCGGCTTGCGAAAGGTCTTCGTGCCTTCGTCGGTCCAGAAGCAAATGCGGTCAGCCGGAATATCGCTGAAGAGCAGGTATCCGTCTGGGTGCCACGCCGGCCCTTCGGTGAACTCGTGCCGGCCGCTGATCCGCTCGACCGCTGCCGATTCCACCAGGGCCGAGAGTCCGGCGTCGTATTTGACGAGTGGCATGGTCAACAACCTGCGTCAGAAAGTTGCGTCGCGAAATCAAAGCGCCCGTTGACGTCGCGTCGTACTTTAGCAGGGTTCGGAGCCCGCCGAAACGGCTCAGAGCACACAAAGCCAGACGGCCTTGAGGTATTCCGTTTCGGGGCAATTTGGCGCGACTGGATGATCGGTGGCGGCCCCGCTACGGGCGAGAATCTGCAGCGTGCGGCCATGCTCGCGCGACGGCTCTTCGCCGGCCGGCGAGTCGAGGTCGGTCGCCTGCCGCGCCGCCGTGTGAACCAGCCGCAAAAACTCCGACTCGTCGAGCAATCCGGAGCAGGAGCACGTGAGCAGCAGCCCGCCCGGCGTGACGAGTCGCATTGCCAGACGATTTAGATCGAGGTGCGTGCGCGCGCCAGCGTCCAGTTCGCGGCGCGACCGGACCAGCTTGGGCGGATCGAGCACGACGACGTCGTAACGGCGTCCGTTTTGAAACATGTCGCGCATGTACGCGAATGCGTCGCCGTGAACGAACTGAATGCGAAGTTGATTGAGGTTCGCGTTCTCGCGGGCCAGTTCGATCGCCTTCTCGTCGAGATCGACGGCCGTGACGTCGGCCGCGCGGCCGAGCCGCTTGGCTTGAATCGCGAATCCACCGGTGTAACAGCACAGATCGAGCACGGAGCGACCGTCGCAAAACGCGGCGAGTCGCCGGCGATTCTCGCGCTGGTCGCAGAAAAAACCCGTCTTGTGCCCTCCGTCGAAACTCACCCGAAACCGCGTGCCGAATTCCGTCACGGTCGTTCGCGAGGCCAGACTCGGCGAGCGAATTGGATCGGACAGGAATCCTTCTGCACCATGCACGTGATCGGGGACGCTGATGATCGTGTGCCGAGTGTCGCACAACTCCGCGAGCCGACTAAGGATTTCCTCAGCGCGCTGGAATATCCCCAGACTGAAGGCTTCGGCCGACAGCGTGTCGCCGAGCCGGTCGACGACAAGTCCCGTCAGGCCGTCGGCCTCCGCATGGACGACGCGGTACGCGTCAGTGACCTCATCGAGCCGCAGCAATCGCCGCCGCAACTCGACCGCACGTTCCAGCCGCTCTTGCCAAAACGCCTCGTCCGGCGGCACCGCGTCGTGGCCGAGCATGCGCACGACGATTTCCGACCGCGGGTTGTAGAGGCCGTGCCCAAGCAGCTCGCCGTGCTTATCAACGACTGCGACCAGATCACCCGGCCGCGCGGACGGTTCGACGCGGTCGATCATTTTGCGATACAAAAATGGGTGCAGTGACGCCGAGCGCAGGTGAGCCACCGGCAGCACACGATCGCCGGCCAGCTTCAGCGAACGCCGATCCAGCAGCCCGGCTGTCGCTTGCTGGCTGATTCGCTTGTGATCCGGCGCGATCATTTCCGCCGCTGTGTGTTGGTTATTCCGCTTCGATTTCATGGCGCGATCGTAGGTCAAAGCCGGTCAGTCGTCGAGCGCGACCACGATGAATTGTCCCGGCGCTTCGCGCACAACGCGATAACGCAAGCGAAGCAGGTCGAGCGCATCGGAGTGCTCGCGCATTCCGAGCAGTTCGACGAAATGCGTCGCGCCGCGGCCGCGGTAGAATTCGACGAGGTCGTTCGCAGTCGGTGCGGCGGGTGTTTGGCCAAACGTGCTGAGCAGATAGGCGACGTCGCTCGGCGAATAATCCATCGCGAAGCCACGGCGGTCGGCGTAGTACAAAACGGACGAGTGCGCGACGACGAGCGAGTCAGGCGGCGTGAGCTCGCGCGCGGCCGCCGAGGCTTCCATCACGTGCCGCCATTCGCGCGGCGCGCGAAACGTTGACTGGCAGGACAAAGCGTCGGTTGCCACGAGCGCAACGCCGAGCGCAGCCGCGGCCTGCTTTCCAGTCACGTAGCAACGCGTCGCCAGCGGCGCCGCCGCCAGAGCTACGAGCGCCCGCGCGATGAACACTGCCGCCGCCGGCGCGAGAGCCAGGTAATAGTGTTCATGGTCCACCTTGCGAACGAGGATTGGGAAGTACAGCGCGAGCGACGCGAGCCAGACGTGAAAGAGCAGCGGCGAAGTTCGAGGATTGAGGATTGCGGATTGAGCACCGTGGCACGCCGAGCTTCTCTCGACGACTTCGTTCACGACTCTCGATCCGAGTTCCTCAATCTTCGGTCCGCTATCTTCAAGTCTCGACGCCACCACACGCAAGAACGCGCCGACAATCGCCAGCGCCACTCCGACCGGCGTCAGCACGCGCCAACCGACGAAGTACGCGAGCTGTCGATACGTGTCGATCTGCGCGAACCGGCCAAGCGCGATCCACTTGTCGGCTTGCCAAAACGTCGTCGAAACGGTCGTCATCGACGACGCGACGTGCCAGGCATGCACGTACCACGCGGCAGACGGAATTGCGATCACGGCGACCGCGATCCAAAGTTCCCAACGCCGCCAGGCTGTCCGGCCGCATCGCTGCCAAGCGAGATACGCCATTGGCACGAGAACGTACGCGGAGATCACCTTGAGCAGGAGCGCGCCGCTCGTCGCCGCCGCGGCGATCGCGAGGTCGCGCTTGAAGCCCCGCGTGGACCAGCGACCCATCGACCAAACGCCGGCGACGAGCAGCGCGAACATCAGCGAATCCGGCTGAAATCCGCGGCCGTAACGAATCGTCACCGGCATCGCGGCAAGCGCGCTGGCGGCGACAAATGCAACGGCCATGCCGTCGTTCCGCCGCACGAGATCGAACAGAAACACGCACGCCGCCGCCATCGATAGCGCTGACAGCAGCCGCCCGGCCATGTCCAACGGCAGCCCGGTCATGCTCGCAACAACGGCCGCCAGCGCCGGAAAGCCCGGAAACTCCAGCATGTAGTACGCCGGAAACGGCCCGATGTCGATCTCCGGCCGCAGCCACGACGCGCCGCGCGCGAGGTTTCGCGCCATCATCGCCGTGTGAACCTGGCGGTCGATGAAGTTCTCAACGAGCGGCTGGCTGAGGTGTACGACGCGAATCGCCAGAGCGAAAAGAAAGATGCCGCTCGCTGCCAACCAGGTCGTGGCCGCGGCGTGTGATCGAGAGCACTGGGCGACGACGCGTGCGAGGCGCGTTACCGAATCCGCGACGCCGGAAAACGAACGAAAGGCAGGCCGCGTTCCGTTCAACAGGGCACCTCCGTGTGCATGACTGAATCGCACGCCGCGCGACGGGTCGATGCGGTCGCGGGATTATCAAGGAATTTCGCAGATAGGTCTACGGGGTTTCAGTTCGGTCGCTCATTCCGCGCTCGGTCGCTGCACGCGGAATGTCGCCGAATGTTCCTGCCGGTCCGGCGATTCGCCGCCGCCGTCATCGACGCCGTTTTCGCCGACCGGGTAGATCGTGAAGCCATCGGCGAGAACGCGGAACACGAGCGGCTTTCCGGACCACACGTCGGGCGGGACCGTGGAGAGCTTTTCGTCCGCGACCGCGTTGAGCGTGCCAGGAAACTTGCCGTGCTTGGCACGGTAGCGGGCCACTCGCAGCGCGAGCCGCGCGTTGGCGAGCCTCTGGCGGTGCCGCAGGCCAGCCTCGCGACATTGAAGCACGGCAGGCGCGAGCAAGCAGGTCAAGATGTGTCTGAATGAGACTTTGGCCGCAAAAATCTCCGATTCGATCTGCTGGAGTCCTTGCTTTCCCTCCGGGCCGGGCTGATCGATGTGATCCAGATAGCGCGACATGATGCGGAGCATGAACGCTTCATCGTTCATGCGATACGGCTTGGCCGGCGCCGAGTTCAGCACGCGCATACCTGGATCGGCACCACCGCCGCCACGACCACTGGCGAGATCGCCGAGGTCGAGATTATCCCCCAAATTGTGCATCGTCGTGAGCGCCATCGCACGCTCGCCGAGAATCGCGTGCGCCAGCCGGAAGCGACTCTCCATCAGCGCGAGTTGCTCGTCGATCGCGGCAAATTGTTCCGGCGTCAGATCGACGTGCGCCAGGAGCGTTGCGAGCGATTCGATTGCAACGCCGGCGATGGCAATGCGCACAAGTTGGGTGATTAGGAGCGGCTCGTCGCGCAGCATTTCACTCAGTAAGAGACCGTCCACGATCGCGGCGACCGCGCGATCGTTGTCTCCCTCGCCGATCGCTTGCAGCGTTTCGGCCTTGAGCAGGTGCGAAAATTCGCGGGCCTGCTGAATGGGTTCGAGCTGGATGGAGATCGGCTGCGTTGTGCGGTAATCGAGCGGCAGTCGGAAAAATGGCCGTCGCACGGCCTGCCGCATCAGTTCGAGTGCCGGCCGGTTCTGATCGAGCGCGATTTCGAAGAAATCGTTTTTGCCCGGCGGCGTCGGCTTCTCGCCGGCAACAAGTTCATAGAACGCTTGCGACTGCGGAACCAGCTTGGCCACGGCCGACAGGAAGATTCCCGTCCCGTTCTCGTTCGGGTCCGGCGGTTCGGGAGCGAGGTCGGCGAACCAGAGCGGCTCACCACGATCAACGATCCGCCGCATCTCCGCCGCAAGATCGTCGCGTGCGTTGGCGTACCAACGCTGATAGACGATCATCGGGATGAACAGAATCACCAGCAACGCGGCCATCGAGTAGAACAGGCAGCCCAATCGCTTCCGCGGCTTTTCGTCAGTCTCGGCAGGCGACGCGTCGTCGGACATGAGTGGCTCTTTCGAGATGCGGGTCAGCGGCAAGACAATAATACCGCCGAACGCCGGCGAAGACTACTCCGCCTCGTGCTCGTACTCGTCGTCGGCGCCGGAGTAAACCGCACCGCAGTGTCGGCAGCGTAGCACTTGCTTGCAATTCGGACAGAGGACCGGGCACTCCGGCTGGTGCAGCCGTTGAAAATCGGTCGCCGCCGCCACGCGAAACGGTGCCTGGCATCCGTCACAGATGAGTGGGCGGTCGCAGTAGCAGCAATTCACGGCGCACGATCCTGCGGCGATTCGTTGTTCGGCGCCGGGCCGCGCCGGGACTTGACAGCGACAAAGAACGGGTCGATGAAGACAATCTCCCAGCGGTCCGGCTCCTCATCGAGTTCTCTCATTCGCAGGCCCTTTACCGGATCGCTGAACGGCCCCCAGAGATCGATGATGATGTAGTCGATCGATTCGGGGCGCACGTGCGGTTTGAGGCCACCGGCGCCGTATTGGTGACATTCGCGATGATGCGTGAATCGCGGCCGGACGAAGTCGGTCGTCGCCACGACGGCGTCCCGCGGAACCAGCGGAAAAAGTCGCTCGAAACTTTCGATGCGAGCCCGCTCCGGACTGTTTTGAAACGGCACGTACAGCAAGCGGCCGAACGCGCGGATGCCCGATCCGCCGTCGTAGAAGCCGACCGACAGCGGCGTCTTGCCGTAGATGACGCCGCTCACCAACGCGCATGCCGCGGCGAAGCGGGCAAAGGACTGAGGATTGAGCATCGAGGATTGCGGATCGAGCATCGCGGAATTCGAGTCGCGATTCTCAGTCCTCGATCCTCGATTTTCGACAAATCTGCTCCATCGGCAGACACGAGCTAGCCCCTCGGACGCGGCCCAGAAAATCACGGGCACGAGCGGCGCGTGAAAATGAAAGTACGGACTTCGCGCGTCCGGCAACTGAATGAGCAGGATCGATCCCAGGCTCGGCAGAAGAAGCCATAGTCGACCGAATCCGGCGAGCGGCAGACCGGCAAGCGGGACGAGTAGCATCAAAACGAATAGCACGTTGCTGACGTTGAACAGATACGGCGCGGCGGTCGCCGGTCGCCGCAGCACGTTGATGAGGATTTCGGTCGGTGTGTGCCCGAGCTCTTCCGGATAGTAGGCCATGTAGTGCGGCGGGCTGCCGCGAAAGTACGGGATGAAAATGTTCACGACGAACCACAAATAGGCGATCGAGAAAACGAAGATTGCAAGTCCGAGCAAACGCGTGCGGCCCGTCGGCGCGGTGCGATCCGCTGCCGCACCGTCGCTCGACGATGCCACGCGCCGCACGGCAAGAAACAGCCCGAACATGCCAATCGGAATTGCGTAGTCCTCTTTCGCAATGAGTGCGAGGCCCATGAGCACGAGCATCGTGCGCAGCCGGCCAGACTCCAGGCACCAAACGGCGAACAGCAGCAGCGGCACTGCGAAGTTTTCCGGCCGAAACGTCTTCAGCGACGCCTCCAGATTGAGGTGCTGCAACGGAAAGTACAGCAAGTACGCGACGGCGAGCCAGTTCGCACCGGCGTCCGAGCCGCTCAGCCGACGTGCGATGCCGCGCACCGCGATCGCGCCGGACGCCAGCGCGATCGACAAGCAAACGTTCAGCGTCGGCAGGCTCGGATGAAGAACGTAAATCGGCAGCAGCAGTAGATGAATTACTTCGAGATGCTCGCCGAAGAACAGCCGGCCGTCGTCGAGTTGGCTGCGGAATCCTTTGCCGTGCAGCAGATTCCACAGGTGCTCTTCGTACATCCCCGTGTCGCCGTGCGGGACCATGAGCGCTTTGTATTGCAGAATACTCATCGCCGAAAACAGTCCTGCGAACGCCGCGGCAGCGACCCAGACAGTCGCCGGGTGCGCGAGTACGCGGCGAACTCGGCCCGCCCGCTGCGGTGGAAACGCAACCGCGACGGCCCCCGCGAGAAATCCGCCCCACGCCACCGAATGCACAAACGCCAGACTGCCGATCAACCCCGCGAGCCACCCCGCCGCGCTCTCCGGCCACAACGCATTGCCCAATCCCCAGGTCAATTCGTACAGACCGAGACACCAGAGCCAAGCGAAATTCCGCCCCCAACGCCAGAGTGCCGTCGTCCACGCAGTCCACGAAACGATCGCGAGCACCGTCCCGCCCGCAAGCCACACGGCGATCGAGACTGTGGCCGTACCCGTCAACAAATTCCACATCGGCAGCCCGCGCGGCAGCGCCGCGCGGATCGTCGAGCGCAGGCCTGACGTGATCAGCACGGCGTCGAATTTCGGGTCGTCGAGATAGGATTGAAGATGCCACGCGAGTCCGAATGCCGCGCCAAGCACGATCACGCAGGCCAGCAGCAGTTTCGGAAACTCAGGCCGGTCCGGCCGCGAAGCGTGGAGCGCAGAGGCTGGAGGTCCGGAGAATGACGCTTGCGGAATGAAGGCGGAAGGTCGAGAGCCAGGCGGTTCATCTCTGTGCGGCTCGTGCTGGCTTTCAACGGTCATCGCTCAACTCTCAACTTGCGTTTTCGGCGGCTTGGCTCGCTCGAAGATCGGCAACCGCACGAGACCGAGCCGTTGCCACCAGAATTGGCCCATTGTCGCCACGGTCGAAATGCCGTAGCGGACGCTGCGGCGAAAATTGATACTCGACGCTTCCTTGAAATACCGCACTGGCACCGGCACGTCGCCGAGCTTAAATCCAAAATGAACGCACTGAGCGAGGAATTGCGTGTCGAACACGAAATCGTCTGAGTTCGACATGAATGGAATCGTCTCGAGCACCTCGCGGCGATATGCGCGCATGCCGCTGTGAAAGTCGCCGAGGTTCTGCCCAAGCGCGATGTTCTCGAACATCGTCAGACCGCGGTTGGCGATGTACTTCCACACCGGCATCCCGCCGTCGAGCGCCTCGCGGCGCGTACGCACGCGCGAACCGAGCATCACGTCGCAAATGCCCAGCTCGATAATGCCCACGATGTGCGGGATCACACGGCTGTCGTACTGATAGTCCGGATGAATCATCACGACGATGTCCGCGCCCCGTTCAAGGGCCTGCGTGTAGCACGTCTTCTGATTGCCGCCGTAGCCAACGTTCTTCTGGTGACGAATCACACGGAGGCCAAGCCGCTCGGCAACCGCGACCGTGTTATCGCGCGAGCAATCATCGACGAGCAGGATCTCATCGACGCTGCCGGGCGGAATGTCGGCGACGGTCCGTTCGAGGGTCGATGCCGCGTTGTAGGCCGGCATGACGGCCATGACTCTCGGCCGCCGCCGCGTGTCGCGTCGGATCAGAGCGGGTGAAGGAATCGGCGTGGCCGCGTCGTTCATGAAACTCGCCGTTGTAGCGAAAAACTCGGTCAAAAGCGTGCCATTCATCGGATTGCCTCGTGGTTGCTTGTTCCGGCCTGGAAATAGTATAGCCCGCCGGCGCGGGCCGCCAACTGGCCTTGTCCAATCTCGCAGCTCTGGTATAGTTCCGCCGCAAGTCTCATCGGCATCGGAACCTAAACGGACACGGAGGTTGAGGTGCGAACGACCACGTCTCGTTCCGCCCTACGGCGGGCCGCTCCTCTTTGTTTCGACCGCCCGAACTGCGTTCCTACGCTGCGTCTGGCCGGTTGGATCGTCTGCACCGTCGCGTTTGCCGGCCTTGCGGGCTGCAAGTCCGGCGGGTTGCTGGCACGGAAGCAATCGAGCACGATCAGCATCGAGTCGGTGCCCGACGCACTCGCCGCGCTGCGCGAGAGTCGCGACCCGGTCGCGCGCTGGATGGCGGTCGAGTATCTCGGCGAGCCGCGTCACGTGGATGCCGATCGCCGCGCGGAGGTTTCCGATATACTCGCGCTGGCCGTCTCCGTCGAGTCGGAACCGAACGCACGCATTCACATTTTGCAATCGCTTGACGAACTCGGCTCGCCGAAACGCGCGCCGGCACTGCTCGAAGCCGCCAAAGATAAGGACGCGTCAGTGCGCGCTACCGCTTGCCGGCTTCTGGGAAGAGCCAACGTGCCAACACGGAATCCGGCGAGTGTGTCGATCGCAACGGGACCAGATTACACTTCGGAAGTGACTGAATCGCTCGACACACTGCTCGTCTCCGACACCAACCTCGACGTCCGGCTCGCCGCCGCCGAGGCACTCGGCCATCTTCCGAACCAGCAATCTGCCCTCGCCCTCGTCGGCGGTATTTCCGACTCCGACGTCGCAATCCGTTTCCGCTGCCGCGAATCACTCAAGAGGATCACGGGCAAAGACTACTCCGGTGATGTTGGCAAGTGGCGCGAAGAGATTCAGACGGCCAACTTTGAAGAGTTGGCCGGCCGGCGTCGCGGCGGATTCCTCTGGTAGTCAGCAGACAGATCACGAGCCAGCACCGTGCACAACGCTCGGCTCGCGACCCGGTCAATACGGGCCGTTTACGCGCCCACTAATTGCCAGTCTGTCGTGGCCAATTGCGCCGCCGCTTTTGTGCTACCGCACCAGAACGAAGTCGCGGCTATTCAGCAGGCCCCACATCAGGTCTTGCGCGGCGGCCGCGCGGTCGGTGCCGTAGGCCTGGATGTGCTTTTGCCCGACCACAGTTTCCTCCGGCGTCGGACGGCGGGCGAGTGACCACAGGTAGAGTTCCTCGATCAGCGACTCGTCGGTCATGTTCGCCTTCAGCAATTGCGCAACGCGGCTGTTGGGGTCGGTCACTCGGCGCAGGATCGAGTTGCCGTTGATGAAGTGCAGGGCCTGCAGCATGTTCGACTCGTTGTCACGCTCGCATTCGCACGCTTCCATGCGCTGCGGCTTGCCGAACAGGGCGAGGAATTCGCTGGTGACCTCGGCATCCGGCAGTTGCGCGGCGGTGAAGCCGGCCGGCGCGCCGCCGAACTGTTCGGCGACGCCGGTCGCCTGCACGAGCGAATCGAGCAACGCCTCGGCGGGAATCCGCCGCGGGATCGCGTGCGAAAAGTTCATCGTGTCGTGCTGATTGGTCTCGTTGGCGATGCTGCTAAGCTGGTAGGTCCGCGAGGTCACGATCCGCCGCATCAGGTGCCGCACGTCGAATCCGTGTTCGACAAAGTCCTTCGTCAGCGCGTCGAGCAGACCGGGATTGATCGGCGGGTTGGTCGTGCGCAGGTCGTCCACCGGGTCGATGATCCCGCGATGGAAGAAGTAACTCCAGAACCTATTCGCCATGCTCCGCGCGAAGTGCGGGTTGTCGGGCGACGTGAGCCAGCGAGCAAAGTCCGGGCGGCGATCGGTCTCGGGCGGTAGCGTCGGCTCCGCTCCGCCCAAGTATCGCGGCGGCTGCGGTTGCCCCGTGCGCGGGTTTGTCGAATAACCGGTGGCGGACGCCAGCACGACCGACCTGGCGTTCGGCACTCCAGCGAGGCGAGGATCGGGCTTGGTTGCGACCTGATTGAAGAAGCTGTGCAGTCCGTAGTAGTCCGCTTGCGTCCAGTTTTCCATCGGATGCGTGTGGCAGCGGGCGCACAGCATGCGGACCCCGGCGAACACCTGAGCGACTCGCTCCAGCGAGTCGTTCGTGTCCTTGCTGATCGCGAAGTACGCGGAGGCGGGGTCGTCGCCGGCGCCACCACGGCTGATGAGCAGCCGCCGAGCGAACTCGTCTAGCGGCATGTTCGACGCCACGGCGCTGCGGATCCATTCGCGGAATGCGTACACGGCAGGGTCGTTCAGCCGCACGCGCGAGTTTTGTAATAGATCGCCCCATTTCAGCGACCAGTGATCGACGAACTCGGGGCGTTGGAAGAGCGAATCGACGACTGCGGTTCGTTTGCCCGGAATCGTGTCGGCGACGAATTTACGCAGTTCGTCCGGTGTGGGTTGCAGGCCGATCAGATCGAGCGAGACGCGCCGCAGAAATTCCTCGTCGCTCGCGAGAACCGACGGGCTGATTTTCAGGTCGTTGAGTTTCGCGATGACGTGCTGGTCGATGAAGTGGTCCTGCGGCACGGGTGTCGGCTGGAAACCGGGGTTCCTCCTGAGTACGATCAGCCGGGCGGACGCAAACTTTCGCTCGAACCGCGCGACCACGGCCGATTCGCCAAACCCGGCGGCCGTGACCAGACCCACGTCGTCCACCTCGGCCACGCCTTCCGTGTTCACGTTGAAGATCCCCAGCCGCGTCACGTCGCGCTTCGTGCCGTCGCTGTAGTGTGCGGTCAGTTGCAACCGGTGTCGCATGCCGGGTTCGAGCACGAACTGATCGGGGAAGACGCTGACGTGGGCGATCTCGACTTTATCGTCAACGTCCCCCTTCGCGCCCTGCTCAAGCCAGTGCAGCAGGATCTCGGCGCCGAGGCTACCGCGCTCGAAGCGAATGCCGCCGCGATGCGGGACGTCGCCGGTCGGTTTTGTGAGTACGAGGCTTTCGCGCGGACTGAGCAGATTCAACCGCCGGCTGAATGCGTCGCCAACGACCGACTGGTAATCAAACGGCGCGTCACCGCCGCGCAGCGACAGTTTGAACCCGCCCTTTCCCAGCGAATATCCGTGGCACGCGCCCGAATTGCAGCCGGCCTTCGAGAGCACGGGCATCACCTCGTGTTGAAAGCTGTATGGCCGCTCGGCCGGCGGCAGTGCGACTTGCACCGGGACTTCCACGGTCTGGCCAGCGGCCTCGACAGTGATCTTCGTCACCCCCGACTTGATCGGCCGCACCCACCCGTCCTCAACGATCGCAATCGTTTCATCGCCGCTGCGAAGCGTCGCCTGCGGCGTCAGGTCCAGCGCGATGCCGTCCGCGGTGCGGGCGCTCACCGTCATCGAAACCCAGTGTCGATGATACATGAGTTTCACCGATCGCGGACTGACCTGGACGCTACCGACGGGCGCATGCTCAGTGGAACCAGGAACGTCAGCCCAACAGGAACGAACTCCGATCAGGCTGGCGAACACGGCGACGGACAGAATCCAGCGAGTATTCATTTTCATGCGAACCTCAGACGAAGTCAGATGGCAGAACAATGGATGCCAGAATGGTGATCGTTCGTAGTGCGGGCTTTAGCCCGTTGCTTTTAATCTAGTTCCGGAACGGGCTGAAGGCCGCACTACGAACGTTAGTCGTTTTGCCCGACGATTCTGCCAACCCTCCCTCATTGATTCGGCTTGTTCAATTTGATTCTCACTTCCACTTCCGAACTCTTCACCGGCACGTTCCCCGACAACGGGTCGAGCGGGCCGGTCGCGGTGAACTTAATTCCCGTGATCTCGCTCGCGGCGAAGTTTGCCGGCACCTTCAACTCGATCTGGAAGTCCGCCTGGTCCGCCTTAACGGTGGCGTTCGCACCTGTCACGCCCGGCGGCAGTCCCGCGACGGTGACAGTCA